>OKEI01000012.1_pt1 | contig 160802 bp, 142 predicted proteins | sample 1613761 | NCBI WGS metagenome assembly OKEI01 (sample SAMN04436875, study PRJEB24849) | human gut metagenome | biome: human gut; feature: NICU; material: stool | host: Homo sapiens | place: USA: Saint Louis, MO | collected 2011-11-15
ACCACCGAGATCTACACTCTTTCCCTACACGACGCTCTTCCGATCTATCCAGTTTACAAGTCCGTAATAACGTAGGCCGGGTAAGGCGAAGCCGCCACCCGGCAACGTTCTCAATGATACGTCTTAACAATCTCCAGTACGCCGTTAATAATAAACTGCACGCCCATACAGACCAGCAGGAAACCCATCAGACGGGAGATAGCTTCAATCCCCCCCTTGCCCACCCAGCGCATAATCGCCCCGGAACTGCGCAATGATCCCCAGACGATAATGGCGATAAGCGCAAAAATGATCGGCGGCGCAACGGTGATAACCCAGTGCGGGAATGTCGACCCATCACGCACCGTTGAGGCGGAACTGATGATCATCGCAATCGTCCCCGGCCCCGCCGTGCTCGGCATGGCTAACGGCACAAACGCGATGTTGGCGCTCGGTTCGCTTTCAAGCTCCTCCGATTTGCTTTTGGCTTCCGGGGATTCGTGCGCTTTGTGCGCCGGGAACAGCATCCGGAAACCAATAAAGGCCACAATCAGCCCGCCAGCAATACGCAGACCGGGAATCGAAATACCGAAGGTATTCATCACCAGTTGCCCGGCGTAATAAGCCACCATCATTATGGCAAAGACATACACAGAGGCCATCATCGACTGCTGATTGCGCTCTGCGCTGTTCATGTTCCCCGCCAGCCCCAGAAAAAGCGCCACCGTCGTTAACGGGTTCGCCAGCGGCAGCAACACCACCAGCCCAAGTCCCACTGCCTTAATCAAATCCAACATAATGCACCGCAGTCCTTATCCTTATTCAACATCGCAATTATAGGGGCAAATCTTCGTCCGGAGCCATCCGCGCAGCGTAACCATAATTGTCTCGCGTAACTGATAACCCCAGATTATCTATATGGTTTAAAAGCGTACAGAATGTGTTCCTGAAGCGTTTTAGCATTTCGTGGCATCGGCCGATCCATTCAGTTGACTTATACTTGCCTGAGCAATAATATCTGCCGTGACTAAACTACTTGCCAGGGCAACCATTGTGAAAAGCACCAGTGACCTCTTTAACGACATAATCCCACTGGGTCGTCTTATTCATATGGTTAACCAGAAAAAAGATCGCCTGCTCAATGACTATCTGTCACCGCTGGATATCACCGCAACACAGTTCAAAGTGCTGTGTTCCATTCGCTGCGAAGTGTGTATCACGCCGGTTGAGCTGAAAAAGGTGCTCTCTGTCGATCTGGGTGCGTTAACCCGCATGCTGGATCGTCTCGTCTGTAAAGGATGGGTAGAACGAAGCCCTAACCCGAATGACAAACGTGGCGTACTGGTGAAACTGACCAGCGATGGCGCGGCCATGTGTGAGCAATGTCATCAATTAGTAGGACAAACACTGCACCAGGAACTGACAAAAAACTTAACGGCAGATGAAGTGGCAACGCTTGAGCTTTTACTCAAGAAAATCCTGCCGTAAACAGAAAAAGAGGTATGACGATGTCCAGACGCAATACTGACGCTATCACCATTCATAGCATTTTGGACTGGATCGAAGATAACCTGGAATCTCCACTCTCCCTTGAGAAAGTGTCTGAGCGTTCAGGTTACTCAAAATGGCACCTGCAACGGATGTTTAAAAAAGAGACCGGCCATTCATTAGGACAATATATTCGCAGCCGCAAGCTGACGGAGATTGCCCAAAAACTGAAAGAAAGCAATGAGCCGATCCTCTATCTGGCGGAACGCTACGGATTTGAATCGCAACAAACCCTGACGCGTACGTTCAAGAACTACTTTGACGTGCCGCCTCATAAGTACCGTATTACCAGTATGCCGGGTGAATCCCGTTATCTGTATCCGCTAAAACATTGCAGTTAATCATCGCCTGTTAAGACGTAACCGAGGAAATCATGAAATTTATCGCCTCCGCCGCCCTCACCTTGCTGGTGCTGGTTTCCGGCCAGAGCTTCGCGGAGCAAACCCCCAGTGCGGGGCAGCAAAATAATCGTGACACCATGATTATGCCGTCCACGCAAAACCAGTCGCCCTGGGACTTCAATCACATGGGCGCTGGCAGCGACAAATCCGACGAATTAGGCGTGCCGTATTACAACCACGACCTGTAATTCGTTTTTGCCCCGCTCATGCGGGGCTTTTTTCTGCCTTAACCCCGCACCCGCGTCGCCCGACGCATCCGCAAGCCAAAGACGTTGATATACAGCCCGGCCATAATCAGCCCTGCGCCACACAGTTGCAGCGCGCTGAGCGTTTCATCCAGCAACAGGGCAGCGCTGGCAAGCCCGACCACCGGTACCAGCAGCGATAACGGCGCCACGCGCCAGGTTTCATAGCGTCCGAGCAGCGATCCCCAGATACCGTAGCCAATGATTGAGGCGACTAACGCCAGGTAGATCAGCGACAAAATGGTCGTCAGGTCGATCTCCACCAGGCTTTTCAGCATCGCCTGCGGACCCTCCAGAATAAACGACGCGGCCATAAACGGCACGATGGGGATCAACGCGCTCCAGACCACCAGCGATAAGACCGCCGGACGCGCCTCGTGCTGCATTATCAGCTTGTTAAAGATATTGCCGCACGCCCAGCTCAGCCCCGCCGCCAGGGTGAGCATAAAGCCCAGCAGCGCGACATGCTGACCGTTGAGGCTGCCGTCAATCAGCACCAGCACGCCAAAGACCGCAAGGCTAATGCCCGCCAGCTGCTTGCCCTGCAAGCGTTCGCCGAAGACAAATGCGCCGAGAATGATGGTAAAGAACGCCTGCACCTGAAGCACCAGCGAAGCCAGGCCCGCAGGCATACCGAATTTGATGGCGCAAAAAAGAAACGCAAACTGACCAAAGCTGATGGTAAGGCCGTAGCCCAGCAGCAGCTTGAGGGGAATTTTCGGGCGGGCGACGAACAGCAGCGCCGGAAACGCCACCAGCAGGAAACGCAGCCCCGCCAGCATCAGTGGAGGCATGTTGTGCAACCCCATTTTGATGACCACAAAATTGAGTCCCCACACCACGACAACCAGCAACGCTAACAGCCCGTCTTTCCGCGTCATTTTCCGCCCCTGAATTATTAAAATTTTGTAAACACTTCAAGGTAACAGAAAAAATAGCCCCGCGAGAAGATCATTAATTTTGGTACTGAAGAGAAGCACCTGCGGATAAATTGGGTGCTATACAAGCTGCCGATCCCATGATAATCCTGTAATAACACAACAAAAAAAGCATAAGCATTTGTCGGGCAGGAAAATGAAACCATCAATCAGGCGCTCAACCGCAGCGCTGCTGGCATCGTCATTGTTATTAACAATTGGCCGCGGGGCAACGCTGCCCTTTATGACCATATATCTCACACGCGTTTACGATATGAGCGTGGAGAATATTGGCTATGCCCTGACCGTGGCGTTGACCATTGGCGTGGTGTTTAGCCTGGGGTTTGGTATCCTGGCGGATAAGTTCGACAAAAAACGCTATATGCTGATCGCCATCGTGGCCTTTATCGCCGGGTTTGTGGCGATTCCGCTGGTGAATAACGTGACGCTGGTGGTGCTGTTCTTTGCCCTGATTAACTGCGCCTATTCCGTCTTCTCAACGGTGCTGAAAGCGTGGTTTGCCGACGTGCTGACCTCCAGCGAAAAGGCGCGCGTTTTCTCACTCAACTACAGTTTCCTGAACATCGGCTGGACGATCGGGCCGCCGATCGGCACCCTGCTGGTGATGTACAGCCTGCAACTGCCGTTCTGGCTGGCCGCCTTCTGCGCCGCACTGCCGCTCGGGTTTATCCATTTCTTTGTGCAGAAAAGCATAGCCTCAGACAGCCCTGAGGAGAAAATGCCATGGCAGCCCTCGGTGCTGCTGAAAGACCGGGCGCTGTTCTGGTACACGCTCTCCGGCCTGCTGGCGTCGTATGTGGGTGGATCGTTCGCCACCTGCATTTCCCAGTATGTCCTCGCCGCACATGCGGACAGTGATTTTGCAGAAAAGGTGGTGGCCGTTGTGCTGCCCGTCAACGCGGCGGTGGTCGTCACCCTGCAATACGCGCTTGGACGTAAGATCACCGCCAGCAATATCCGTCCGCTAATGACCGCCGCGACGCTTTTTTTCATCCTCGGGCTGGGCGGGTTTATGCTTTCCGGCGAGAACCTGATTTACTGGGGGATCGCGGCGGCGATTTTCACCCTGGGTGAAATTATTTATGCACCGGGTGAATACATGCTGATCGACAATATCGCCCCGCCGGGCATGAAGGCGAGCTATTTCTCCGCCCAGGCGCTGGGCTGGCTCGGCGCGGCGGCGAACCCAATGATCACCGGGCTCATCCTGACCCATCTGCCGCACTGGTCATTATTTATCATTATGATGGCCGCCATCATTGCGGCGTGGCTGATGATATTGCGCGGGATGCGCGTGAAAAGTGAAAATAGCGTGTCGGGTAGCGCTGCGCTTACCCGACCGACAAAACCCTAATCGTAAGCCGGGTAAGGCGAAGCCGCCACCCGGCAAATCCCACAGCTTAGTGGTGCAACATCTCCTCCACCACCTGCTCTTTGTACATTTCATTCGGGTAGTAGGTCGGCCAGTTATCCATCTCTTTCAGCAGCGCCTCGTGGGAGGTGTTGCCCATAAAGAGATGGAAGTGTGAAGAGGCTTTCGGCCCGATGGTATGGTCGCTGAACTGCACAAACTTTGGCGCCTGGCTCGCGTTATCCTTGCACTCAAACAGGTAGCGCACGCCTTTTTTCCCCGACGCATAGGTCAGAATTTTGTAGCCGCTGTAGTCGTAGCGGCAGCTGCTCACCGTTTTGCCTCGGTGGAATTCCATCACGTTGTTTTCAATGCCGATGGCGTCCACGTCCGTCGCGTACCCCTTACGGTAGTAGGCCTTCACCTCGGCAGCGGATTTTTCTCCCTTCTGCGCTTTCTTTTCGAAAACCGGATCCAGCGAGCCATCAAGCAGGAACGGATAAACGGACTGCCAGGTCCCGTCCCAGTCAGACAGCTTCCTGTCCCTGACGTCTTTATCCTCAAAGACGCCGTTTGCCGCCTTCTGTTCCGCCTCTGTCATCTGATGACCGTGCGAATGGGCAAAAAGCGAGCCGCTTACCAGCAGCGTTCCCAGAGTCAGCGCAATTTTTGCAAGTTGTGTAGCCACAGCAAAATCCTCATTCCGTTTTATAAGAATGGGGATGTTATATTATAACATCTCAGATCGCAACCAGCCCGCGAACGCCCTCCTGCTCCATGTTCTCCCCGCGCCCCTGCTGGACGATGCTGCCGCGCGACATCACCAGATAGCTGTCGGCCAGCTCTGCTGCAAAATCATAAAACTGCTCCACCAGCAGGATCGCCATATCCCCCCGGTTCGCCAGGCTGCGGATCACCTGCCCAATCTCTTTAATCACCGACGGCTGAATACCTTCCGTGGGTTCATCCAGAATCAGTAACCGTGGACGGCTCGCCAGCGCGCGGCCAATCGCCAGCTGCTGCTGCTGACCACCGGAAAGATCGCCTCCGCGTCGGTGCTTCATCTCCTTCAGCACCGGGAAAAGCTGCCAAATCTCCTCCGGCACGCTCCTTGCGTTTCCCGCAGAGAAGCGCGACAGCCCCATCAGCAGGTTTTCTTCTACGGTCAGACGCGGAAAAATCTCCCGCCCCTGCGGAACATACGCCACGCCGGACTGCACCCGCTGGTGCGGTTTACTGTGAGTGATGGTCTTTCCCTGCCAGACCACCTCCCCGGCTTTCACCGGGATCAGCCCCATCAGGCACCTCAGCAGCGTGGTTTTGCCCACCCCGTTGCGCCCCAGCAGGCAGGTAACTTCCCCGACGGCCGCCTCAAAGCTCACCCCGCGCAGAATATGACTTCCGCCGTAGAACTGATTCAGTTCGCTAACCTGTAACATCCCCTCTCCTTAACGTCCCAGATAGACATCAATCACCTGTTCATTGGCCTGTACCTCGCGAAGCGATCCTTCCGCCAGCACGCGCCCCTGATGCAGCACCGTGACGTGGTCGGCGATGGTCTCGACGAAGCCCATATCGTGCTCAACCACCATCAGCGAATGCTTGCCTGCCAGGGTGCGGAACAGCTCGGCAGTGTATTCCGTCTCTGCGTCGGTCATACCGGCGGCGGGTTCGTCCAGCAGTAACAGGTGCGGGTCCTGCACCAGCAGCATGCCGATCTCCAGAAACTGCTTCTGTCCGTGGGAAAGCAGCCCGGCACGGCGATCGCGCTCGCTGCCAAGCCGCAGCAAAACCAGCATCTCATCAATGCGGTCGCGCTGTTCGCCGCTGAGCGTGGCCCGCAGGCTCGCCCAGACGGACCTGTCGGCTTTCATGGCGATTTCGAGGTTTTCCCCTACGGACAACGCTTCAAACACGGTCGGCTTCTGGAACTTACGGCCAATACCCTGACGGGCGATGGCCGCCGGTTCCAGGGCAGTCAGATCGATGGACTGATCGTAAATAGCTTTCCCGCTTTTTGGCCGGGTTTTGCCGGTGATCACGTCCATCAGCGTGGTTTTACCGGCGCCGTTAGGGCCAATGATGCAGCGCAGTTCTCCGACGCCGATGTTCAGCGAGAGATCGGTCAACGCCTGAAAACCGTCGAAACTGACGTTAATGGCCTCGAGCTGCAACACCGGATCGGTCTGCTCGCGGTAACGGTCTCCCGGTAGCTGGCGGGTAAAGAGTCCTTCAGAGGGCTGCATTAATTCTCTCCCTTACGAAACAGACCGAACACGCCGCGCGGTAAAAACAGCGTCACGGCGATGAAAATCAGCCCCAGAAACAGCTGCCAGTACTCCGGCATCGCCACGGTGAAAAAGCTCTTCGCACCGTTGACCAGCGCCGCGCCAATCACCGGGCCCACCAGCGTGCCGCGTCCACCCAGCGCTACCCAGATGGCCGCTTCAATCGAGTTGGTTGGCGACATTTCACCCGGGTTGATAATGCCCACCTGCGGAACGTACAGCGCCCCCGCCAGGCCACACAGCACGGCGGAAAGCGTCCAGACCAACAGCTTGAAACCGCGCGGATCGTAGCCGCAGAACGTGAGACGGTTTTCCGCATCACGCACCGCCGTTAAAATGCGGCCAAATTTACTCTTCGCCAGCGCGTATCCTGTGCCCAGGGCCAGAAGCAGCAGCATGACCGTCGCGAGAAACAGCGCGATCCGCGTGGTGTTCGCCGTGACGGAAAACCCGAGCAGCGTGGTAAAGCCGGTAAAGCCGTTATTGCCACCAAAGCCGGTTTCGTTGCGAAAGAACAGCAGCATGCCCGCATAGGTCAGCGCCTGGGTCATGATGGAGAAATAGACTCCTTTGATCTTCGAGCGAAAAGCAAACCAGCCGAAGACCAGCGCCAGCAGGCCGGGGATCGTCACAATTAACACCAGAGCCCAGGCGAAATGCTGCGTTCCCCACCAGAACCAGGGCAGCTCGCTCCACGAGAGAAACGACATAAACGCGGGCAGCCCGTCCCCGGCCGCCTGGCGCATCAGGTACATGCCCATCGCATAGCCGCCCAGGGCGAAGAATATGCCGTGCCCCAGCGAGAGCATACCGGCATAGCCCCAGACCAGATCGAGGGCCACGGCGACAACCGCGTAACAGAGGATCTTGCCGATGAGCGTCAACATCCACGTAGAAACGGCCAGCGGATGGGTGGCGGGCAACAGCGCGAGAAAAGGCAGCACCAGCAGCGCCGCAACCAGCAGACTGCCGAAGATTTGCGTGGAGCGCGGTGCCCTGCGCGCCAGTGTTAAGGTCAATAGCTGGCTCATCAGTCTGTCACCCTCCCTTTAAGTGCGAATAACCCCTGCGGACGTTTCTGGATAAACAGAATGATCGCCACCAGAATCAGGATTTTGCCCAGCACGGCGCCCATCTGCGGTTCAAGAATTTTATTGAAGATCCCCAGACCAAAGGCCGCCGCGACGCTACCGGCCAGCTGGCCGACGCCGCCGAGCACCACCACCAGGAACGAATCAATGATGTATCCCTGGCCCAGCTCCGGTCCCACGTTTCCCAGCTGGGACAACGCCACGCCGCCCAGCCCGGCAATGCCGGACCCGAGGCCAAACGCCAGCATATCTACCCGTCCGGTGGGGACGCCGCAGCAGGCCGCCATGCTGCGGTTTTGCGTCACCGCCCGCACGTTCAGCCCCAGACGCGTTTTATTCAGAATGAGCCAGGTGAAGAACAGCACCAGCAGCACAAACCCAAGCACCACAATACGGTTCCACGGCAGCGTCAGGTTGGCGAAAACCTGCACCCCGCCGGACAGCCAGGCGGGGTTCGCGACCTCAAGGTTCTGGGCGCCAAAGGTCATGCGCACCAGCTGGATAAGCATCAGGCTGATCCCCCAGGTGGCGAGCAGGGTTTCCAGCGGGCGGCCATACAGATGGCGGATCACCGTGCGCTCCAGCACCATCCCGATACCTGCCGTCAGGCAAAACGCCACCGGCAGCGCCACCACCGGATAAAGCGCCAGCCACTGAGGCATCCACTGCGCCATAACCTGCTGCACCATCCAGGTGGCATACGCCCCGAGCATCAGCATTTCGCCGTGGGCCATGTTAATCACCCCCAGCAGACCATAGGTGATAGCCAGCCCGAGCGCGGCCAGCAAGAGTACCGACCCCAACGACAGGCCCATGAAGGCCTGCCCCAGCAGTTCACCCCACATCAGCCGGTGCTGAATACGCTCCAGGCTCTCAGCGGCGGCGGCACGTACCCGTGCGTCCGGCTCGGTTTGCGCCCGGGTGAATGGCGTCAGCGTGGCCTGCACGTCCGGATCGTCAGACTGTCCCAGCAGTTCAACCGCGTTAAGGCGCGTTTCCGCCTGCGGACTCGCCAGCTGAAGATTTGCCAGCGCCAGCCTCAGCGACTGTCGGGTGACGTCGTCCGTTTCGCGATTAGCCCGCTGTTGCAGAAACCCGAGCATATCCGGCTGGGCGTCACGCTGAAGCTGCCGCGCGGCATGACGCCTTTCTGTGACACTGTCACTAACAAGCTGATGCGTCGCCAGCGCCGTGACGGTTAACACGCGCAGCCGATTGGTCAGCCGCACGGCTTTGGTCGTTCCTTCGGCGCGTTTTGCCGCGCCCAGGGCCACCATTTCACCGTCGATGCGGGTAAAAGCCTTCTTCTGGCTGTCGGTGTAAAGATTCTCCTGTTGCAGCGCCTTAAGCAGCGGCAAACGTGCAGATTCCGGCGTGGCTGCCCAGCGGGTCAGCATGGCGGTCTGCTGGCTGCGGGTAGCGGCAACAAAATCATCGGCATCCGATGCCTGCGCCATCCCTGGCAGCAGTCCGGTAAGCCACACAATCGCAATCATCATGCGCATGGCGTTCATGACGTCTCTCCCTGGTGGTGGCTTAGTTGCTGGCGGTTTTCATCGGCTGGTCAGGCTTTTTGTCATTCCCGGCGATAAACGGACTCCACGGCTGAGCGCGTACCGGCTGTTCGGTTTGCCAGACGACGTTGAACTGGCCGTTGCCTTCGATTTCACCAATCATGACGGGCTTATGCAGGTGGTGGTTGGTGGCATCCATGGTCAGCGTAAAGCCGGACGGCGCGTTGAACGACTGGCCCGCCATTGCCGCGCGCACTTTGTCCACGTCGGTTGTCCCCGCTTTTTCAACCGCCTGCGCCCACATATGCAGGCCGACATAGGTCGCTTCCATCGGATCGTTGGTGACGACGGTATCGGCATTCGGCAGCTTATGGGCTTTCGCGTAGGCTTTGTAGGCCGCGACAAAGGTCTGGTTGGTCGGGTTATCGACGGATTCAAAGTAGTTCCACGCCGCCAGGTTACCCACCAGCGGTTTGGTATCAATGCCGCGCAGTTCCTCCTCGCCCACCGAGAACGCCACCACCGGCACGTCCGTGGCTTTCAGCCCCTGGTTCGCCAGCTCTTTATAGAAAGGCACGTTGGAATCACCGTTGATGGTTGAGACCACCGCCGTTTTACCGCCCGCAGAGAATTTCTTGATACTGGCAACGATGGTCTGGTAATCGCTATGACCAAACGGGGTGTAGACCTCTTCAATATCTTTATCTTCCACGCCTTTCGAGTGCAGGAAGGCGCGCAGGATCTTGTTCGTGGTGCGCGGGTAAACGTAGTCCGTTCCCAGCAGGAAGAAGCGTTTCGCGCTGCCGCCGTCCTCGCTCATCAGGTACTCCACCGCCGGGATCGCCTGCTGGTTAGGCGCCGCGCCGGTATAGAAGACGTTAGGTGACATCTCTTCACCTTCGTACTGCACCGGATAGAACAGCAAACCGTTCAGCTCCTCAAAAACCGGCAGAACCGATTTACGCGATACGGAGGTCCAGCAGCCAAACACCACGGCGACCTTATCCTGGCTCAGAAGCTGGCGGGCCTTTTCGGCAAACAGCGGCCAGTTGGAGGCCGGGTCAACCACCACCGGCTCCAGCTTTTTCCCGAGCACGCCGCCTTTGGCGTTAATTTCATCGATGGTCATCAGGGCGACATCTTTCAGGGGCGTTTCTGAAATGGCCATCGTGCCGGAGAGTGAGTGCATGATCCCGATTTTAATGGTCTCTGCGGCCTGGACGCCAAAACTGACCCCCATGGCGACCACGGAGGCGGACAAGGCGAACGCTTTTATAAAGGTACGACGGTGCATATTTTCACTCCTGAAAAAGAAAGCTGTGCGAAGACGTCCGTTACCGCCCGGACGCAGAAAAAGTAACGTCAGTTTCAGGAGAGCAAAAAGGGTGCCAGGTTGCAGAGGCAGGATTTATACGGGTTCGAAGAGAAGATTGATGGGAAACGACTCAGAATGGTACAGCGCTGCACTGTAATAATGCAGCGCTGTGAACGATGTTACCAGACGTCGCTGGCGATTTGCGTCACCAGGCGAACTTTATCCCACTGCTGGGCTTCGCTCAGGCTGTTACCCTCTTCCGTGGAGGCAAATCCGCACTGCGGGCTAAGGCAAATCTGCTCTTTCGCCACGTAGCGCGCAGCCTCTTCCAGACGCGCTTTCACCCCTTCCGGGTTCTCCAGCTCACCGTGCTTGGTGGTGATCAGCCCCAGCACCACCTGCTGTTTACCCGGGCGCACAAAACGCAGTGGCGCGAAGTCGCCGCTACGGTCGTTGTCGTACTCCAGGAAGAACGCATCGACGTTCACCGTGCCGAACAGCACCTCCGCCACCGGCTCATAGCCGCCTTCGGAAATCCAGGTTGAGCGGAAATTACCGCGGCAGACGTGCAGCCCGATGGTCAGATCGTCCGGTTTGCCCTCCAGCGCCTTATTCAGCACCCGGGCATAGGTTCGGGCAAGTTCGTCTGCATCATCACCGCGCTCGCGGATCTGGCGGCGCTGGTCTTCTGAACAAAGGTAGGCCCAGACGGTGTCATCCAGTTGCAGATAGCGGCAGCCTGCATCGTAAAAGGCCCGAATGGCATCACGCCAGGTGGTCGCCAGATCGTCAAAGTAATCTTTCAGATCCGGGTATACCGTGGCATCAATATCCTTGCGGCCACCGCGGAAGTGCAGCACGCTCGGGCTCGGAATAGTCATCTTCGGCTGTGCGTTACCGCTGATGCTTTTGAGGTAGCGAAAATCTTCCAGCATAGGATGATCGCCGAAGCCCAGTTTGCCCGTTACGCGCACGCCATGGGCTTTGGTCTGCACCCCGTTGAACTGAATGCCCTGCTGGGAATCATAACGCTCCACGCCCTGTAGCCCATCAAAAAAGTCAAAGTGCCACCAGGCGCGGCGGAATTCACCATCCGTTACCACATGCAGACCGCAGGCGCACTGCTGCTCGACAACATGGCGAATGGCCTCGTCCTCAACCGCGCGAAGCTGACCGGCATCGATCTCACCGCTGGCGAATTGCAGACGGGCCTGTTTAATGGAATCCGGGCGTAAAAAACTGCCGACTACATCGGCGCGGTACGGGGCGTGGTGTCGCTGCATGGAAATCTCCTCTGTCTGTCGGCGTTAATTGCCCACAGTGATAATTCATCTTTTGAATCTTTAGACTTCTGGATGTCTAAACGTCCTGAAAAGATGTCATACCGACTCGCCGCCGACAAACGAGAAAATTTCATCTGTGTTGAAATAAATTCATGTTCACAGAGCGGGTGATGAAGATCCCGCAAACGCGAACCGCTCATCTTCCCAGCCGGTCATGCCCCCGAGCATAACCTTGACCGGCAAACCCAGTCGCGCCAGCTTCAGCGCCGCCCTGTCCGCCCCGTTGCAGTGCGGGCCTGCACAATAGACGACAAACAGCGTGCCCTCTGGCCACGCTTTCATCCGCTCGGCGGTGATCTGGCTCCAGGGTAAATGCAGCGCGCCGGGCAGATGCCGCCGGGCAAAATGTTCAGGTTTTCCGACAACGTGCAGCAGAACAAAGTCCTGCTCACCGCTGGATACCGCGTGATGGACATCGGCGCAGTCCGTCTCGACGCTCAGACGACGCAGAAAATGCCCCACGGCTTCCTGCGGCTCAGCAGCCGGAAATTCAGTAACATAGCTCATGAATCTTCCTCATTTGTGGTGTTTGTGTTAACACTACTCTATCCCTTACTTCAGCCCATGAATGCGTCCGCCTATGCCAGAAAACAGCAAAAAGATGACAAACTTAAGACATCCCTCGCCGCGCGCGGTCGTGCTGGCATATGACGGTTTATGTACCTTTGAGTTTGGCGTGGCGGTAGAAATCTTTGGCTTGCCGCGCCCGGAGATGGGCGAGGACTGGTATCAGTTCGCCGTGGCGAGCGTGGATGACGGCGAACTTCGGGCAACGGGCGGGATCCGTATTCTGGCCGATGGCGATCTGGGTCTGCTGGAAACGGCGGATCTGGTTGTCGTACCCGGCTGGCGAGGGCTGGACGACCCCGTACCCGACGCGCTCTGCCAGGCGCTCCGCGCGGCGCATGCCCGCGGCTGCCGGCTACTCTCGATCTGTTCTGGCGTTTTCGTTCTGGCAGCCTCAGGCCTGCTTGACGGGCGGAAGGCAACCACCCACTGGCGCTATACGCAAGCTCTGAAAACACGCTTTCCCGCCATCACCGTGGTCGACGATGTGCTGTACCAGGACGAAGGCGATATTCTCACTTCCGCAGGCAGCGCCGCGGGGATTGATCTGTGCCTGCACGTGGTGCGCCGGAATTACGGTATTGAAGCGGCAAACCGCGTGGCGCGTCGGCTGGTGATCCCGCCCCATCGGGACGGCTCGCAAACCCAGCAGCTTAGCCGACCGGTGGCTCAGTTGCGGGAGAGCCAGCGCCTGGGCCAGCTGTTTGATTATCTTCACCAGCATCTGGCCGTTTCCCATACCGTCGAATCGCTGGCCCTGCGGGTGGGTATGAGTCAGCGCACCTTTCTGCGCCGTTTCCAGGACGCGACCGGAACAACGCCCGCGCGCTGGTTATTGACTGCGCGATTGCAGCGGGCAAAAGATTACCTCGAAAACAGTCGGCTCAGCATCGACAATATTGCGGAACAAACCGGTTTTGGACAAAGCGGCACGCTGCGCCACCATTTCCGGCAGCAATTTGCGCTTTCGCCCGCGCAATATCGCAAACAATTTTTACAGCCGGTACGATAAACGGGCAAAAAAAACCGCCATAATCTGGCGGTAAATGCTTGCATGGATAGATTTGTATTTTGGTATCTACGCTCCGGTATTCCATACCGGGATGTGGATCACCTGCAATCTACCACTGTGAGCCTCAACGAAGCATAAACGAATCGATTAACCCGCTTTGGTATTAATTTGCAGATAACGCATCAGTCCCTGCTCTGCACTCTGGCGGGCATCATCATTAATCGCTTCGAGATAAAACGCACGAGAGACCCCATACGGCGCCTGCTCGGATGGGTAAACGGCGAACTGGAAGGTTTTGCCCCTCGCCTTATTGGTACAGCCCAGCTCCCAGCGATCTTCACTTACCTGGGTGCTATTACATTCGACACGTCCGTAATCGCTGGTTAAATACGATCCGACACGGCTTTTTGCTGACTGAATATATCCTGGTTCTTCATTTGAATAGATGCTGGCCGCAGCACCCACCGCAACCACTACGCCCAGAAGTGATAGCACGATTATTTTTTTCATTTATTCGATCCAATCCTTAGCCAGAAAAATCTTATTGTAAATGATTTCCCAATAAATCTAGCTTCTCTTTGCATACCAGAAATGGGAGTTTACAACGGCGATATTGCTTTTAAGAATAGTCTTAAGTGGGTTTTATTGCGACCACAATTTTTGACAGTCTATTTTCTCAAATTTAAAGAGTCGAATAATTACTCTATGAAATTATCCCTACGATGACCGTAGCGTATTTTCAGGGGATAAAGGATGTTCAGAAAAGAATTTTCGCTACTGCTGGTGATTAGCGCCCTGTTCTCAGGGCAGATTATGGCGGAGCACAAAGGGCATGAATTTGTGTATGTGAAAAACGCCGACCATCAGCTTCGTCATGAAGCTGACAGCGACGAGTTACGCAGCGCGGCTGAGGAGTCTGCGGAGGGGTTGCGCGAGCACCATGCCTGGCAGAAATCGCGCAAACCGGATACCCACTCTGCGGGTTAGCTGCCTTTACGCTTCGGCAGGGTCTTCATCAAATCGTCAGGGCTGACGGAGGCCACAATGCTTCCCGGCGGCGGCATTTTGAAGATGTGATTCTTCATCTTGCCGATAACGTGCATTTCACACGGACGGCAGTCAAACTTCAGCGTCAGCACTTCATCGCCATTCACCAGCTGCATCGGCGTCGCTTTCCAGCTTTTAATATTGCCTTTCGCCTGTTTCGGACAAAGGTTAAAGGCAAACCGCAGGCAGTGTTTGGTGATCATCACCGGCACATCGCCCTTCTCTTCATGCGCTTCATACGCGGCGTCAATCAGCTGCACGCCGTGACGATGATAAAACGCACGCGCTTTGTGGTTGTAAACGTTCGCGAGGAACGAGAGATGCGTGTCCGGGTAGACCGGCGCAGGCACCGCTTCGGCCTTACGGCTGCCGCGCGGATAGTTTGCCAGACGTGCTTCATCCAGCATCTCTGCCGTTTCACGGCGGAACTGGTTCAGCAGGCTGTTCGGCACGAACAGCGCGTCCGGCAGATTCACCTCAATATTGCGCGCGTAATAAATGGTCTGCCCCAGCTTCGCCACGCCATCCTTAAGGTTGCTAAGCGCTTTCTCCGCATTGTTCGCCACCTCGAACAGGCCGTCGAGCGTATGCGTCACGCTGATACCGTCTTCGCAGGTCATGGTCAGGATCAGTTGCTCTTCCCAGCCACCCAGCGCGATATCCACCGCAATGCGGCGCTCGCTAGACGTCTTGAGCAAGGCCTGCTGCCAGTTGTGATCCAGGTTACGGTTAAGCGCCGCATTAGGACGGGCTTTGTAGAGATCGGCAGGCATTTCGTTCGGCCAGACGCGATAGCGATTTTCGCCGGTTTTCTCCACCGTATTGGCGCGGAAACCCACCACTTCACGTTTGATCATCACGTTGAGACCATCGCCGTTCGCCAGCGGCTCTGTAACCTGAACATCAAGATGATCTTTCGCCACTTTCAGCACTTCACCCACCGGCAGGCCGATAAACTTCGGTGAATCGAACGCGCCAATATCCCCTTTACGGGCATTCACGAAATAGTCCGTGCTGCCGCGGTGGAAGGTCTTGTCCGTCGACGGAATAAAGAAATGCTCTGTACGACCGGCGGACGCGCGCGCCAGGTCACCGCGATCGTCGATGATGGCATCCAGCATCTGACGATAATGGGCGGTGATATTTTTCACGTAGCTCATGTCCTTGTAGCGCCCTTCAATTTTGAAGGAGCGTACACCGGCGTCGATCAGCGCGCCGAGGTTGGCCGTCTGATCGTTATCTTTCATCGACAGCAGGTGTTTTTCGAATGCCACCACGCGGCCCTGATCGTCTTTCAGGGTATACGGCAGACGACAGGCCTGAGAGCAGTCTCCCCGGTTCGCGCTGCGCCCCGTCTGGGCGTGAGAGATATTACACTGCCCGGAATAGGCCACACACAGCGCACCGTGGATAAAGAATTCAATGGTCGCGTCGGTCGCCTGGTGGATATCGCGGATCTGATTCAGGTTCAGCTCGCGCGCCAGAACAATCTGCGTAAACCCGACGTCCGAAAGAAACTTCGCCTTCTCAACGGTGCGGATATCGCACTGGGTGCTGGCGTGCAGCTCAATCGGCGGGATATCCAGTTCCAGAACGCCCATATCCTGAACGATCAGGGCGTCAACGCCGGTCTGGTAGAGATCGGTAATCAGACGCTGCGCGGGCTCAAGCTCATCATCATGAAGAATGGTGTTCAGGGTCACGAACACCTTCGCCCCGAAACGGTGGGCGAACGGGACCAGCTCGGCAATGTCGCGCAGGCTGTTGCTGGCGTTATGACGGGCACCGAAGCCAGGGCCGCCAATGTAGACGGCATCCGCCCCGTGAAGAATGGCTTCACGGGCAATGGCGGCGTCGCGGGCCGGGCTTAGCAGTTCAAGATGATGGGAGTGCAGGCGCATACTTCGTCGTTATCCGTTATGGTCAAAATGGCGGCTATTGTAGTCAGAAGTCTGTGCCAGTGAAACCGTTTTGCGTCGCTTTAGCGGGGATAATGGATCAGAGAGTGAAAATGCACCGTCCGGGCGCTGCTGTTGCGGTATGCGTGCGGTTTGTCGCCGGCAAAACGCACGCCGGAATCAGCGTATAGCGTGCGCCAGACACCGTCGATCTGCATGTCCAGCTCACCGCTTATCACCACCACGTGTTCGATCACCCCGGCTTCGTGCGGCGTGGACTCACTCAGCGCGCCGGGCGACAGGGTGATGGAGAAATGGTCGAACTTAAGCTGTTCATCCCAGGGGAAAAGCGGTTTCACCACCATCGCCTGCTGCTGCGGATCGAACACCGCCTGCGGTTCGCTCTCTGGAGTGATAAACGCCGAAAAAGGTACGTTCAGCCCGGTGGCGATTTTCCACAAGGTAGAGACCGTCGGGCTGGACTCATTGCGTTCGATTTGCCCAAGCATCGCTTTCGACACGCCCGTCTCTTCCGCCAGTTTCGACAGGCTCCAGCCCCGCGCCTGACGCAGCGCTTTCAGTGTGGTTGCCAGGTGTTGAGTGATATCCATAGTTCCTCCCGTTGCGGCAAAGCATACCACTTGTACGCTATAGCGCACAGTGATACCTTATCCCGGACGTTATAACGCACAACGGAGTTTCCATGCGATCGACTGCCTCTCTCTTTCCTGCCGTGCTGGCCGGTTTTGTTGCCGTGCTGGTGGGCTATGCCAGCTCTGCCGCCATTATCTGGCAGGCGGCTGCGGCGGCTGGCGCCAGTACACAGCAAATCGCCGGATGGATGACCGCGCTGGGGCTCGGGATGGGGATCAGCACGCTGGCATTGTCGTGGTGGTATAAAGCCCCGGTGCTGACCGCCTGGTCGACGCCTGGCGCGGCGCTGCTCGCCACCAGCCTGCATGGCGTGACGCTGGCGGAAACCATCGGGGTATTTATATTCGCGAATGCGCTGATTCTGCTGTGCGGCGTCACCGGTCTGTTTGCCCGGTTGATGAAACTGATCCCGCACTCGCTTGCCGCCGCTATGCTGGCGGGCGTGCTGTTACAGTTTGGCCTGAAGGCATTCAGCAATCTTGAGGGACACATTTTTCTTTGCGGCAGTATGCTGGCCGCCTGGCTGGTGGCCAAAGCCGTCGCGCCCCGGTACGCCATTGTCGCCACGCTGCTGGTGGGCGTGTTCGTGGCCTGGGCCGGAGGTGACGTTGTCACGGACAGGATGACGTTATCGGTCATCATGCCAGAATTCATTGCCCCTGCGTTTACCATCACCAGCCTGCTCAGCATCGGCTTACCCTTCTTCCTGGTGACCATGGCGTCGCAGAATGCGCCCGGCTTCGCCACCATGCAGGCATCGGGCTATCCGCTGCCGATCTCACCGCTGATCGTTGCCACCGGCGGGCTGGCGCTGCTGTTGTCCCCCTTCGGCGTTTATTCTATATGCATCGCCGCCATCACTGCCGCCATCTGCCAGAGCCCGGACGCCCATCCAGATGCCAGTAAACGCTGGCTGGCCGCGGCGGCGGCAGGCGGGTTTTATCTGCTGGCGGGGGTGTTCGGCGGGTCGATTTCCGGGCTGATGGCCGCCCTGCCGCTGAGCGGCATCCAGACGCTGGCCGGGCTGGCCCTGCTCGGCACTATCAGCGGCAGTTTGTATCAGGCACTGAACCATGAAGCAGAGCGCGACGCGGCGATCGTCACCTTTCTGATGACCGCCAGCGGCGTCACGCTCCTGGGAATTGGCTCCGCCTTCTGGGGGCTGGTGCTGGGAGGGATCTGTTACGCCGTCTTCTCACGCCTTCGCCGCGCGTAGCTGTGACGGCGTGATGCCGGTCATGCTGCGAAAACGGTTACTGAAATGGCTGGCGGAGTTAAATCCGCAGGCCAGCGCGATGTCGGTGAGCGGCGTGGTCGTGTGCTGCACCAGCGCTTTGGCCTTCTCCATGCGGCGCTGCATGACATACTGATGCGGCGCCAGCCCCATCGACTGGCGGAACATCCGCGCGAAGTGATACTCACTGAGTGCGGCCTGGCCCGCCAGTTCCGCCAGCGTTAAGGGTTGCGCCAGGTTTTCCTCGATAAAGGCCAGCACGTTGCGCAGTACAAACGGCGATAACCCGCCGGTCACCACCGGTAACTTCCACTGTACGCTGGAATAGTGCTGGACCAAATGCGTCAGCAATAAGGTCGACGCGGTGCTCAGGGTGAGCTGATTGGCGTTTTGCTGCCAGTCGCAGCCGAGCAAAAACTGGCGATAAAGGGCAGTGATTTTCGGATCGCTGCCGAAGATTTTTTCCTCCAGCGTCAGCGATAGCGGTCGTTTATCCCAGATTTTCTCCCCCACGTCCCGCAGGTGTTCATCGGTGCAGTAGAGGTGCACGAACGACAGGTCGTCACGAATATCCCACGTGGATTCGCTCTCTTCCGGCATCAGACAAAAACGGTCCGGCCCGCCGCCATTTTTCCAGCCACCCGGCGTTTTTTGATAGCTTTCATAACCATCCGCCACGTACAGGCTAAGGGTGTGATGGTTGCTTTTCACGGTGATCGTGTCGTGTTTGTTGTACCACGCCGCCAGTTGAATGCCAGTATTGAGCGCGACGGTTTCCCGCAGCACTGCATTTTGTTGGCGTAACGTTTCAAAGGTGTCGTAAACGAGAGACATGGCCGTAAACAGGTGATTAATCAGACTGTCAGTCTAAGAAGTGTTGCAGCCTGTTACCAGCCATCGCGCGAGAAAAAAGCGCAAGAATTTGCAAGTCCGGCGCAAGATGATGAAAGCCGGGCCCCCCTTCTTTCGCCACACTGTTGTTTTTCGCGGTATGAGAAGAGAGAAACCATGAACGCATTACTCTATGGGCTGGTCGTTGTGATCTGGGGCACGACCTGGATCGCTATTTTTTTGCAACAGGGGCCGGTTGCAGCGCCGGTCTCCATTTTCTGGCGCTTCGCCGTGGCCAGCGCCACGATGATGATCGTCCTGGTCGCCCTTCGCCGCCTGCGCAGGCTGGCGCTGCGGGATCATCTCTACTGCATGCTTCAGGGCTGCTGCGTTTTCTGTTTCAACTTCTGGTGCTTTTACACCGCCGCCGCCCATATCAATACCGGCCTTGAGTCGGTGATTTTCTCGATGGCCGTGCTGTATAACGCCATCAACAGCTTTATCTTCTTCGGCCAGCGTCCACCCGCCCGCTTCTGGACGGCGGCAGCGCTGGGGCTTATCGGGATCATTACCCTGTTCTGGGACGATCTGCTCGCCAGCGGCTGGAGCGCGTCGTTGCTTACGGGCATCGGGCTTTCCGCCCTCGGCACCTACGGCTTCTCGCTGGGGAATATGATCAGCATGCGTCATCAGCGAAACGGGCTGGAAACCATGACCACCAACGCCTGGGCGATGCTGTACGGCACCGTCGTGATGGGCCTTATCGCGCTCTTCAGGGGCGACAGCTTTATGCCGGAATGGACGGTGAGCTATATGGGGGCGCTGCTCTATCTTGCGCTGTTTGGCTCGGTGATTGCCTTCGGCGCCTACTTTACGCTGGTAGGCCGCATTGGTCCCGGTAAAGCCGCGTACAGCACCCTGCTGTTCCCGCTGGTGGCGCTGTCGATTTCAACGGTGTACGAGGGTTACGTGTGGCATCTCAACGGGATCGTCGGCCTGCTGTTGATACTGGGGGGAAATATGGTGATGTTTACGAAGCCGGAAACCTGGTTCCGCCGCCTCCGGACGGCATAAAAAAACGGCCTGCGAAAATGCAGGCCGTTTTTTATTATTTTGTTGTCTGATGGACATCAAACATGGTGGCATCCGTCGCCATGTCATCCACAACCTGCTTCAGGGTGCCGAAGCCCATCGGCGTATTCTCGTTCGCCAGCTCTTTCCCTTCACCCTTACGAACAACCTTAATCACCGGTTTGTTCGTGGCCGCATCGATTAACTCACCTTCGAAGAACAGGTGCGTATCCATGGTGCGATGGCCCGTTGCCATCTGCGTACCCGCAACCAGCAGCGCCACAGGCACCACTTCATAGAACTGCAAACCTTCTTTGTCTGAGCTCACACCGGTAATGGCGCCGCGGAAGATCAGGCTATGTTTGCCCGGCGTCGTCACAATCGGCTTACGCTGACCAATCGCGGTTTTCAGTTTGGTATTGGTATAATTCAACAGCTCATCAAGCGTTTTTTGCCCAAGCTGAGTGGTCGGTTTTGGCGTCGGATAATAGGTTATCGGAGTCCAGATAATGCTGTCGTAATTCGCCTCATTATAGGACGGGTCAACCCAACGCAGGGTTGGCTTCCCGGTTGCAGATTTCATCTCCTGCAAGCCGGAGTAATCTTTTAAAAAACCTGAATATTGATCGGGGGCTGCGACTTTGGACGCACAGCCTGAAAGGGCCAACAGACCAGAAAGCACTGCAACTTTAAAAAAAGTGTGAGTACGCATGATGGTATTCCATGTTATCTGCAAGTATGCACTTGAAGTTATAACAAAAAATCGGGGGGCGTGTTGTGGCAAAAAATGACGAAGACAGCACAAATAGCGGAAAAATTGCCCGACCGAAACCGGGCAGTGAGAATTACTCTTTCAGGTCCACTTGCCAGAACAGGTGTTTGCCGAAGGGATCGATTTCGTAACCCGTGACCTCTTTACGGACTGGCTCAAAAATCGTCGAGTGGGCAATCATTACCGCCGGCATTTGATCGTGCATCATCTGCTGCGCCTGCTTGTACAGCGCCACGCGTTTTTCGCGATCGGTTATCGATTTAGCTTCGGCAATCAGGTTATCAAACGGCTTATAGCACCATTTGGCCGAGTTCGACCCGCCGTTGGCGGACGTACAGGTAAACAGTGGGCCGAAGAAGTTATCCGGATCGCCCGTCGCCGTTGTCCAGCCCATCAGTGCGGCCTGATGCTCCCCGCCCTTTACGCGCTTCAGGTATTCGCCCCATTCGTAGGTCACGATTTTGGTCTGTACGCCCACTTTCGCCCAGTCCGCCTGGATCATCTCCGCCATACGCTTCGCGTTCGGGTTATACGGCCGCTGCACGGGCATGGCCCACAGATCGATGCTTACGCCGTTGGCAAATCCCGCCTCCTTTAACAGCGCTTTCGCTTTTTCTGGATCGTAATCGTAGTCTTTCAGCTCGCTGTCGGCACTCCAGACGCCAGGCGGCAGCAGGTTTTTCGCCGCCGTGCCAGTGCCGTGGAAGACCGCCTCAATGATGGCGGGTTTATTAATCGCCATCGCCAGCGCCTGACGCACTTTTACGTTATCCAGCGGCGGCTTTTGCGTGTTAAACGCCAGGAAACCGGTATTCAGACCGGCCTTGCTCATCAGGTTGATGTCTTTGTTAGCCTTCATACGCGGCAGGTCCGCCGGGTTCGGGAACGGCATCACCTGGCACTCATTCTTCTCGACTTTGGCAAAACGTACCGAGGCGTCCGGCGTGATGGTGAACACCAGACGATCCAGCTTCGATTTTCCCTGCCAGTAGTCCGGGAAAGCGGTAAAGAGGATGCGGGAATCCTTCTGGTATTGCGCCAGCTTAAACGGCCCGGTGCCAATCGGCTGCATATCGACCTTTTCTGGCGTGCCCGCTTTCAGCATGGCATCGGCATACTCCGCCGACAGAATGGAGGCAAAGTACCACGCCAGATCAGCGACAAACGGCGCTTCCGGATGCGCCAGGGTGAAGCGCACGGTGTGGTCGTCAACTTTATCAATAGCGGTAATCAGGCTGCCGAACTCCAGACTTTCGAAGTTGGAATAACTGCCGTTGGAGACGTTATGGTAAGGATGATTCACATCCTTCTGGCGCATAAACGAGAAAATCACGTCATCCGCGTTGAAGTCGCGCGTCGGCGTGAACAGCTTATTACTGTGGAATTTCACCCCTTTGCGCAGGTGGAAGGTGTAGACCTTGCCATCCTCGCTTACCTCCCAGCTTTCCGCCAGGCTCGGCACCAGTTCGGTAGTGCCCGGTTTGAAATCGACCAGACGGTTATAAACCGGTACGGCGCTGGCGTCCACGCTGGTCCCCGACGTATAGAGCTGAGGATTGAAATTTTCCGGCGATCCTTCGGAGCAATACACCAGCGTTTTTGCCGCGACGGTGGAACTGACCGTCAGCGCAGCAAGCGCCAGCGTTATCATTGTGAATGTGCTTTTCATCATTTATTCCTGTCTTTTTAATTCGACGGCTAATTACTTCTTTTGCCATTTCATAAATAACATTAAAGTGATGGCGCAAACACATGAAAAATAAATACAGAAGGAAACACTATGGGCTCAGAACTCTCCAGACAATTAACCCAACGCTTTTTCCGCTATCTCGCCATCACCAGCCAGAGCGACCCGAAAGTCAAAACCCTGCCCTCCACCCCGGGTCAGCACGACATGGCGCGGGAGCTGGCGAAGGAGCTGGAAACGCTGGGGTTAGACGATATTGTGATAGATGAGTTCGCCACCGTTACCGCCGTGAAAAAAGGTAATGTTCCCGGCGCGCCGCGGATTGGTTTTATTACCCATATCGACACCGTCGACGTCGGTTTATCCCCGGATATTCATCCACAAATATTAACGTTTACGGGGGATGATCTCTGCCTGAATAAAGAGAAAGATATTTGGCTGCGCGTAAATGAGCACCCTGAAATTCTGGCTTATCCTGATGAGGAGATTATTTTCAGCGACGGAACCAGCGTATTAGGCGCAGATAATAAAGCGGCCGTCACCGTGGTCATGACGGTGCTGGAAAACCTCACCGCTGAACACAAGCATGGCGATATTGTGGTGGCGTTTGTGCCCGATGAAGAGATTGGCCTGTGCGGGGCGAAAGCGCTGGATTTGAAGCGCTTCGACGTCGATTTTGCCTGGACCATCGACTGCTGCGAGCTGGGGGAAATTGTTTACGAGAACTTTAACGCGGCAGCGGCTGAAATTCGCTTTACCGGCGTCACGGCTCACCCGATGTCCGCCAAAGGGGTGCTGGTCAATCCGCTGCTGATGGCAACGGATTTCATCAGCCATTTCGATCGCCGGCAAACCCCGGAATGCACCGAGGGGCGCGAAGGTTATATCTGGTTTAACAGCATCCAGGCCGGGCAGAACGAAGCGATACTGAAAGCCAATATTCGTGATTTTGACAAAGACGGCTTTGCCGCCCGCAAGCAGCACATTGCCGATGTGGCGGCGCAAATAGCCGCGCAGCATCCCACGGCAAACGTGGAATACCGCATTGAGGATACCTACAGCAATATCAGCAACGCGATTGGCGAAGACCGCCGCGCGATCGACCTGATGTTCGAGGCGATGGAGTCGCTCGGCATCACCCCAAAACCGATCCCCATGCGCGGTGGCACGGATGGGGCGGCCCTGTCAGCTAAAGGCCTGCTCACCCCGAACTTCTTCACCGGTGCCCATAACTTCCACTCGAAGTTTGAGTTTTTACCGCTGTCGTCGTTCGAGGCCTCCTGTCGCACTGCACTGCAACTCTGTCTGCTGGCGGCGCGTTAAGCGGGCTTGCGTGCGAGCATGGTGGCGAAGCGCAGCTTGATACGGTTCCCGTTGGCATCGGTACGGTGGAGTTCCCCCACCTCTTCGTTGTACTTGATCAGCTCCCAGCCTTCGTAGTAGTTGCTCAGTTCACCGGTTTTGAAGGCAAACGGGAAGCCGACGGTGCACGGATAATCCTCCGTATCCATGGCGGCAACGATCAGGTTATAGCCGCCTGGTTTAGTGCAACGCTGCATATTGGCGATAAGACCAGGGATGGTTTTCGCTTCGAGGAACATCAATACGACGGTGGAAAGAATAAAATCATATTCGCCGTCAAAGGTCAGGTTGTTCAGATCCTTAATCGCCGTTTGCAGATTCGCGATCCCTTCCGCCGCCTTAATGCGCTCGATGTTATCGATGCTCATCGGGTTTTTATCCCACGCCGTCACGTCATAGCCATTGGCAGCGAGGTAGAGGCTGTTGCGGCCATTCCCGCAACCCAGATCGAGCGTTTTACCCGGCTTAACAATGTCCGCGCTGAGCAGCACCTCTGAGTGCGTGCGGGTCAGCCCATATTTCTCAGTAAAGTAGTTTTCATCGACAGTCATTATTTTTCCTCAGATTGCATAAGCAGTGCCTTATCAGCGCGCACCAGTAGTTTGCCCTGCATCAGCAAGATAAAAGTACGGACCAGCAGCATCGCGATGATGACGTTGGTGAAAATAAACAGGGGAACCGCGAGGGCATGAAAGAACCCTGACGGACTGCTCTGCCCAAGATGTAAACCGGTGGTCGCCAGCGCCGACACCCCGAACGAGAAGCTCCAGAACGACGCGTTGAACGGCTGTGACAGATACCACGGCATCAGACGCAGCATAAACAGGAGTTGCAACAGACCATAGCCGAAAAGCATTTTGGCGAAGGTGTCCGCTTCGCCGCCGTTGACGCTAAACCAGGCGCTACAGGCTACCAGGGCAGGCGCAAGCTGGATCCCAAGCGAGGTACGAAGCGCCGCGGGCAGTTCGCCCGCGCTGCGCAGGCGTTGCAAAATGACCGGCTCCAGGCTTAGCCAGGAAAAGACCCCGGCGCCAAGGAACACCAGCCCCGCATCGTGGAAACCCAGCGCACCGCAGGCCATCGCGCTGATAAAATTGTTCGCTACCGTCGGCAGATACAGTCCCGGAGTCGTGGCCTCTTCCGGATGCTTGCCGCGCCACAGCCCGGCGCTTTGCCAGGCGGCATACGCAAGCTGGATCACCACGCCCACGCTAAACAACCCCAGCGCCACCGGGCGATACCACGGCACAAAGCCGATGGCCACCAGCAGAGTGGTGGCAGGAAACAGGCTGACAAAACTGCTCATTACCGGATGCCGCATCTCGGCCAGCACGCTATATGGAAACCGTACCGCACGGGTAAGAAACGCTACGCTCAGAAGGAACCAGATCGCCACCGCCAGCGCCACCAGGATCTCGCCCGGCCAGCGCGTCACCGGCCAGATGGTGCTGGCATAACGCCAGGCGAACCCCATGCCTATGGTCCCGAGGACCATACCGAAATACCCGGCGGGCAAGTTAAGAACGCGTTGGTTTTGGTTATGCATTTTTTTTAAACTTTAAAATGTATTTTAAATGCCATTTTAAGGGGTTTCCTGAGCGGACGCCAGCACTTCGAAAAACCAAAAGTTTGCTACGTTTATTGAAAGGCTTTTCAGGGATAACACGATGACAAAATATCGACTTGGCAATGAAACGCGTCTCTGGCGCTGGCAGGACGGCTCAACGCCGTGCACAACGCCTCTCAGACAAATTATTGCCGTGAAGGATTTTAACGATGTGACCAGCGGGACTAAAGGCGGTTGGGTTGAGGATGAACACGCGCTCGCCCAGGACGGGGATTGCTGGGTTTATGATGAAAACAGCGTGGTGTTTGCCGGGGCCAGAATATCCGGTAACGCCCGCCTCACCCAACCCTGCATCGTAAGCCACCGCGCACACGTGGGCGGCAACAGCTGGCTTGACGCCGCAGAGGTGAGTCACGGGGCGGTAATAAGTGACAACGTCACCATTCAGCACTCCACCGTACGCGGGGAATGCCGTATCGCGGGTGACGCGCGGGTGCTGCATAACAGCCTGGTGATTGCAGCCAAAGGGCTGACACCCGACCGTGAGCAGATCCTGCAAATCTATGACCGAGCCACGGTCAGCCAGTCGCGTATTGTGCATCAGGCACAAATCTACGGTGATGCCATGGTGACCTGGGCCTTTGTTGAGCACCGCGCCGAGGTGTTCGATCGCGCCATTCTTGAGGGCAACGCGCTGAATAACGTCTGGGTGTGCGACTGCGCCAAAGTGTACGGCAACGCCCGTCTGCTGGCCGGTCTGGAGGAGGATGCCATCCCGACCGTGCGGTACAGTTCACAGGTCGCGGAAAACGCTCTCGTCGAAGGCAACTGCGTCATTAAACACCACGTATTAATAGGCGGTGAGGCGTGGTTACGCGGCGGGCCGATCCTGATTGACGACAAAGTGGTTATTCAGGGGCGGGCGCGTATCAGCGGCGATGTCCTGATTGAGCATCAGGTGGAAATAACGGACGATGCGGTTATCGAGGCGCTGGACGGTGACAGCATTCACGTCCGGGGAGCCAAAGTGATCAACGGCGACACGCGGATCACCCGGACGCCGCTTCTGGGGGCGCTATAGCGGGAAGATTCTGGCGTACAGGTTCACGTCATCGTAACGGCCGTTGAGCATTTCCGCTTCCCGCAAACAACCTTCGAGCGTGAAACCGTTGCGCTGCGCCACCCGGTTACTGCTCTGGTTATCCACGCGACACTTGATCACAAAACGGCGGATCTCGCCGCGCTCAACGTAATAGCGCATAAACGCCTGGAGCGCCTGAGAAAGTATTCCCTGCCCCTGATGCGCTTCGTCCAGCCAGTAGCCGATATACCCGGCCTTATTCGCAGGCTCGATCGCGTTGAAAGACAGCACGCCCACCAGCTCGTCATTCATAAAAATCAGGAACATTTTGGCGTAACCGCGCTGGTGCAGCATCTGGTTGCTCTGCACGTTGCGGCGCGTGTCCTCTTCGCTGCCGACATGCTGCGCCCAGTCGAAGGCGGTTTGCAGCCAGGTTTTGTTTTTGATTACGAGGTTATGCAGATCGGTGGTATAGCGCTCTTCGACGGCGCGAAGCTCGATTTCCTGGTTAACAGGGATGATTTCTGAAGACATGGTGCCTCTTAATTGCCGGGTGGAGCTAACGCTTACCCGGCCTACAAATGCGTCCGGAGCAGGCCGGGTCGCCACCCGGCACAAACCCATAAGGACTAGCGCATGATCCGGTCGTCAACGTAGTTACGTTTGTCCGGCGCGGGCGGGAAGTACTGGTACAGCCAGGTCTCGCTGATGGCATCGCCCTGACAGCGCAGGAACAGGCGCAAATCCACCGGCTCGGTGGAGTCAGAGGTTGGATACCAGTCAAACAGAATGCGATACCCGTCGAACGGCTCGACATAGAGGATCTCCACCTGCTTCGCTTCACCGCTGGAGAGGGTGATCACCGGCTCAATGCCCTTCGGTGCGGCGGCCTTCAGATCGCCCCCGACGAAGTCAATGGCAAAGCGACGGGCCCACACTTTCGGGTAATTTTCACCCGGCGCCCAGCCCTCCGGGAAGCCGCCCATACCGGTACGGGTGGCGTAGACATTTGCCAGCGGGGAACGCACCGGCGGCTGCGCGCTCCAGTAGAGACGGTATTTGAAGTCCAGCTCATCACCCGCCTGCACCGGTTTCTCTGGCTGCCAGAAGCAGACCACGTTATCGAGCGTCTCGCCGGTTGTCGGGATCTCCATCAGGGCAATGGAACCTTTCCCCCAGTTGTTGCGCGGCTCGACCCACAGGCTTGGTCGCTTGTTATACCAGCCCATGACGTCCTGGTAATGAGAGAAGTCACGGTCAAGCTGCAACAAACCAAAGCCTTTCGGGTTTTTATCCAGGTAGGCGTTAAATTGCAGCTTTTGCGGGTTGTTCAGCGGCCGGCAGATCCACTCCCCGTTACCGCGCCACATCGCCAGGCGGTCTGAATCGTGGATCTGCGGATGAATGGTGTCGCACATGCGGCGTTCGTTGTTGCCGCAGCTAAACATGCTGGTCATTGGCGCGATGCCGAGCTGCTTGATGTCTTTGCGCGCATAGAGATGGTTTTCGACGTCCATGATCACCTGGCTCTTCTCACAGTGGATCACAAACTTATAGGCACCGGTAATGCTCGGGCTGTCCAGCAGCGCATAGACGGTAAAGGTGGTATCACCTGGCTTCACGGTTTCAAACCAGAAGGAGGTGAAATCCGGGAACTCTTCCGGGGTGTCGGTAAAGGTATCCACCGCCAGACCGCGCGCGGAGAGGCCGTACTGGTAGGTATCATCCACCGCCCGGAAGTAGCTTGCGCCCAGGAAGGAAACGATATCGCGTCGCGCCAGCTCCGGCGCTTTAAAGACGCGGAATCCGGCGAAGCCGAGGTCGCTCTGCCCTTCAAGCTGGCGGGTATCCACGCCCGTATCGCCGTAGCTGAACAGCTCAGGCCGGAAGTGGATCTCACGCGCCTGAGAGGTGGTTTGATCCAGCGAGAACATGCGCACGCGGCGGCGGAATCCCATCCCCATATGGAAGAACTGGGCGTCCAGCTGACGGCCTTCAATGTTATTCCACAGCGACTGCTTCTCATCGTAACGGATGGCGTTGTACGCCTGCGGCGTCATGGTGGCCAGCGTTTCCGGCAGTGGACGCGGCGCACCGCCCCACGGGGTTTTCGCCAGATCGTGCGCCATGGATTGCAGAACAGAGAAGTCAAAGCGACGGCTCTGACCGTCGGCAATGTCGGAGTCAGCAGCATATGCCGCCTGGGAAAACAGAGAAGCAAGGCCAGAAGTGCCGCTCAGGGCAGCCATTGCCAGGGAACCTTTGAGAAAACGTCTGCGATTCATGCCTGAGAAAACGTCCTTATGGTCGTGTGAATGAGTTTCGCGCGCAGCGAAATGACGGCAAGAAAGAACGCACAGCCTAAACAAAAACGGTTAAGAATCCAATTGTTGGCGGGTGATTATCTGAACAAACCGAGAAATATTTTCTGTCGACCAGAACGGCCTGAAAAAGGGGTAAAGTTATGTATAAAAGAGTCCCGGCTGGACATCAACAGCCGGGACCAACGAGGCGGTTATTTTACGCTGACATCGATACCCGGGAAGTACTTATCAGCCAGTTTAGCGATCGTGCCGTCGGCACGTACTTTATCAATTGCGGCATCAAGCTGCTTTTTGGTGGCCTCATCCCCCTTACGCAGCCCAAAGCCGATCCCACTGCCGAGGATGGTGTCGTCCGACACCGGTTTGCCGATAAAGCCAAACCCTTTACCCTGCGGCTTGCTGAGGAAACCCGCCTGCCCGGCCGCTGACATCACCAGCGAGGCATCGATGCGGCCATTCAGCAAATCCCCCCAGGCCATATTCTGATCTTTATAAGACACCACGGTGACACCGTGCTTTTCCCAGTGCTCTTTGGCGTAAGTTTCCTGAATGGAACCCTGGAGAACGCCGATGGTTTTGCCCTTCAGCCCTTCGGGGGTAGCCTCTACCGCTGAACCGGCTTTGCCCACCAGCTGGGAGGGAATGCGATAGATGGGCTGGGTGAAATCAATGCTCTTGCGACGCTGTTCGGTGATGTTCATCGCCGAGTTGATGGCGTCGAACTTCTTCGCCACCAGACCGGGGATAAGCGCATCAAACGAGGTTTCAACCCAGCTGCACTTCAGCGCGGCGGCTTTACAGATGGCATTTCCCAGCTCTACGTCAAACCCTTCCAGCTCCCCTGACGCATTGCGGCTTTCAAACGGCGGATATTCCGCTTCCAGCCCGTATCGCAACTCGGTAGCGGCAAACGACGAGAATGAACACAGCAGTCCCATGCCGACAACTAACGCGCGTAATTTCATCTCAAATTCCTTAACGTGGTGTAACCCGACAAAGGGCCTGGGCACCTGCCCGTAACGTCGCCTCATCCTTCGCAAAAGAGAGACGGATTAACTTATTGTCCGTGCCATCGGCATAAAACGCCGACAGCGGAATGGTGGCAACCCCGAACTCGACAATCAGCCTTTTCACCAGCTCGCTGTCGCGCTCGTCGCTAAAGCCGCTGTAATCCGCCAGCAGAAAGAACGAACCGGCACTGGGTAGCAGCCTGAACGGTGAGTCGGCGAGCAAACTTTGCAACAGATCGCGCTTGCGCTGATAAAACGCCGCCAGCGACAGCCAGGTTTGCGGATCGGTCATGTGTTCGGCAAACGCGTACTGCATCGGCGTATCGGCAGAGAACATTAAAAATTGATGGACCTTACATATCTCATCCATCAGCTCTGCGGGTGCCACACAATAACCCACACGCCAGCCGGTGACGTGATAGGTTTTTCCGAAAGAAGAAATAATCACGCTGCGCTCCGCCAGCTGCGGGTGCGTCGCCATTCCGTGGTGCGGTTCGCCATCAAAAACGACGTGCTCATACACTTCGTCAGACAAAATGATGATGTCGGTGTGGCGCGTCAGCGCTGCCAGCTGGTGCAGATCGGCGGCTGAAAACACCTGTCCGCTCGGGTTGTGCGGCGTATTGACGATGATCATCCGCGTGCGCGGGGTAATGGCCGCCCGTACTTCATCCCAGTTCACGGCAAAATCCGGTACCGTCAGCTTAATGGCGATCGGCGTCGCTCCTTGCAGACGCACAATCGGCGCATAGCTGTCAAAGGAGGGCTCGAAATAGATCACCTCATCACCAGGATGAACCAGCCCGCTGATGGCTGAGTAAAGCCCTTCGCTGGCGCTGGCGGTCACCAGCACCTCACTCGCCGGGTCATAGCGTGTGCCATAGAGCGTGGCAATTTTGTCCGCGATGCGCTCCCTGAGCGGTTGCAGCCCGGTCATGGAGGCGTACTGGTTATGCCCTGCCTCCATGGCGCGGGTCACGCCGGAGATAAGTTTTGGGTCGCAGGAAAAATTCGGCGCACCCTGAGAAAGGTTGATGGCGTTATGCCGGGCTGAAAGCTGGCCGATAACGGTAAAAATGGTGGTTCCCACATCGGGCAATTTGGATCGTGTCTGCACCGGCGTTTTCAAAGTCATCCTCTGTCCCTTCTCGTGGTGAATGCATAACTATTCAAACAACAACTTCATTGCCGGGACAATCGAATTGTTGTCATAATAGCCATGACAAAAACGCATAGCTAAGGTGAGATATGTCGCGTCGTTCATTTCCGCTTAATGCCGTAGAGACGTTCATCGTGACCGCGCGTCACCTGAATCTTACCCATGCCGCGAAGGAGCTTTGTCTGACGCAGGGGGCGGTAAGCCGCAAAATTGCCTCGCTGGAAAGCTGGTTCGGCTTCCCGCTGTTCGAGCGCCATGCGCGCGGCCTGCGCCTCTCCTCTCAGGGAAGCGCCCTGCTGCCGGAGCTGCAATCTGCGTTTGAGCACCTGCTGAACGTTGCTGAACAGGCGCGAACGCACCAGACCGTTATTCGTCTGAAAGCGCCTACCTGCGCGATGCGCTGGCTGGTGCCGCGTCTGCTACAGGTGGAGCGCGAACAGCCGGAACTCCAGATTGCGCTGACCACCACCACCGATCACAACGTCAATTTCAAAACCGAATCCTGTGACGCGGCGATTGTGTTTGGGACGCACATGAGCGCCGGCGATCTGCTGTTCGAAGAGGCCTTAACCCCTGTGATGAGCCCGCTGCGGGCCGGTTCTGTGCTGGAAACACTCACCTTCCTTCACCCCACGCGGGACAAAACGGACTGGACGCTGTGGCTGGCGAAACAGCCGGGTCCGCCGCCAGCTATGCTCAAAAATCAACACTTCGAAACCATGGATCTGGCCATTACCGCCGCCATTCAGGGGCTGGGCATCGCCATCGCGGATGAAACGCTGGTGGAGGAGGATGTGCGCGCCGGACGGCTGATGCGGCCTTTTGACACGAGCATAAAGACGGGGGCGAGCTACCGGCTGGTATTACGCGACGCACCCGGCCCGGAAAACGGACTGGATGCGTTTCGCGCCTGTCTGCTCAGTCGAGGCTGACGTGGTGTTTCATCACCCGTTTGAAGAGGCTCATACGGGCACGCATGAAGCGGTTTTCAAGCCGAAAACCTGCATGTTTATTCACGCCGATACGTAACAGCACGTCTCGCCCTTTCCGGCAGGCGGGCCAGCGCGTGGGCCCTGTCAGGCTATCGCGTGCCCCCGCATTCCGGGCAAAGCTCACCCAGTAGTCCGCCACCTGAGCGGCGAAGGCCAGATCGCGTTCATTCACATACTGCCGCGAGGGTTCCACCTGTCCAAGGGTATCGAACACGTAGGGCACTTCGTTGCCGTGCCAGGCGCCGTTGATGTACGTCGCGTGCTCCGCTTCGGCCACATAATCAAACCAGTATCGCCAGCACAGGCCGCCCGCCCGCTGCTGGGCCTGCATCACCACGTATCCCATGGTGGTGAAGGCCATGTCGCGGCATACCTGCCTGCCAAGTTCCTCATCGCCCTTCACGCCAGGATAAAGCAGCTTAATCAGCCCCAGGCCAAAGCGCCGTTCACGGCGAAGCTTCTGGATCTGCCCGGCAAGATCGACCCCGAACACCGACATCACGCTGGCTTCGTCGCTGTTTGAGCCAATCATCACCGGTACAGGGTGCTGACGAGCCGCGAAGAAAACGTCGAGCATGGCCTCAGGCAAAACGCAATCCCCCACGATGGGCGCAGGGGCGATATTCAGCGGCGAGGTCAGAGGCCAGAACGCCTCAGGCGGGATCGCGCGAAGCTGTTCCGCGGTGGCATTGTGCAGGCCGAAATGGGCGGCAATCGCTTCGCCTTTATGCATGGCCTGCTCGCGCGGGGTGTCGGGCAGCGTGTACCCGCTTTGCACAATGGCTTTATGGAACAGTCCTCCCGCAAGCGGGGAAGCCATCAGCGAGAGCACGCTGCGCGCACCGGCCGACTCGCCAAATACGGTGATGTTCTCAGGATCGCCGCCGAACGCGGCGATGTTATCGCGCACCCATTCCAGGGCCTTGATCTGGTCGAGCAGCGCAAAGTTATGCACCACGCGCTCTTCTTCCCCCTCCAGCGCCGGATGGGCAAAAAAACCGAGGTGTCCGAGACGGTAATTGATCGTTACCACCACCGCGCCGCGCTTCGCCAGCGCCCTGCCGTTATACGGAGGCAGCCCGCCAGCGCCGAGGGTAAATCCTCCGCCATGCAGCCAGACCATCACCGGAAGCGGATCGGCGCGTGCCACTGGCGACCAGACGTTAAGGTACAGGCAGTCTTCAGAGAACTGGCCGGGATCGCCGCCGCCCAGCTCCTGACAGCTTTCGCTGCTCTGCCAGCTGGAGGCGGAGAACGCCGTCGCCGGACGTACGCCATCCCAGCGCGCGGGGGGACGCGGGGAGCGCCAGCGCCACGGGCCAACAGGGGGTGCCGCATAGGGAATGCCGCACCACACATGAGTATCGCCTTCAGTAAAACCAATCAATGCGCCCTGGCGCGTTTCAACCACAGGGGCGGAGGGATTTTCCATACCAACCTTCTTTTTCCATCACACCCTTGCAGAGTAACGGTTTCAGAGCAAACCGCAACGCTGTTTGCTGCGCGCTTCCGCCTCCTCGTAAAGCGAAAACTCGTCGTACACCGCACAGCCGAGCGCGGCTTCGAAGGCATTGCGGCTGGCATTGCCGTGGCTGCGCGCCTGCGTTTCATTGCCGAGATTCGACTGGAAGATCCCCGCTGCGCTGACGGGCAGAAAATCCTCGTAGGTGATGGGCTGTGCCACAACCCAGCCGCGTTCGATCAGCGGCTGCGGATCGTCGCCGGGACGAAACGCGTGGCGATGCGCCTCACCTGTCGGGGTCAGACGGTAGCGGAAATAGGCCAGCCCCTGACGGCGCAGGAACATTTCGCTGTCCGGGAACGCGCTGAAGATCTCGCGCAGGTGAAGCTGGTGGGTCAGGTTGTCTTTGCCGGTCCCGGCCTGATTTAACAGACTGTCGTACAGCTCGCGCCCTTTCGGCGTAAGCGCCACGCCGCGCTGCTCAATCTCACCGAAACGCGCGGTATGGGTGCCCTTGTGTTCTCCTGCGAAAAGCACCGGCTCCTCCAGCGCCTTAAAGCTGGTCTGGCGCAGGAGGATCGGCACCTCGCGGCGCGGCGGGCCTTCAATCAGAATTTTCGGCTCAATGCCGTACTTCGGCATCAGCTCCTGCACCCGGTCGATATCCAGCGTGCGCGGCGTGAGATGGTTGATGTGGCACCCCGGGAAACAGACCACGTCGGCAATCAGGCGATGTTCGTTGCTCAGCGCCAGATAGGTTTCCTGATCGACCGTCGCATGGCGATGCCAGCGGAAGGTTTCCAGGGCTTCCTGCACAAATTCGCGCGCCTGTGCCTCGGTAAAGTGTCCCTGCGCATCATGCAGGTCGATCAGTTCCAGGCAGCGCGGGGTAAAGATGTTGCGCCGGGAGAGGATCTCCGCCGCCCTTTCGCGCAGCGCAACGTTTTCAATCAGCTCCAGGCGCAGCAGCGAGGTAAAAATGCGAAACGGATTACGGCAGAGCGCCGCATCGTCTGTCGGACGAAACGCCGTCGAGTGGACGGGCACGCCCGCCTGGGAGAGATCGTAATAGCTGACCGGGTACATGCCCATAATGGCGAAGATCCGGCGCAGGGTGGAAAGCTCCTGCGCGGTGCCAACGCGGATCGCACCGTGACGTTCAACATTCAGGCGCGCCAGTTCGTCTGCGTTTGCCAGTTGTTCATGTAAAAGTGGGTTATTTTCCAGAACCGCCAGGTTAACGTCCGCCACCAGTTCCAGCAAGGTGCCGTACTGCGGAACTTCCTGCTGGTACATCGCCGACATAGCCTGCGAAAAGTGTTCCCGAATATCATCAGCCGTGATGGTGTTCGCCATGATGTCATGCCTCCAGTGAATACTACCTGGAGTGTAGAGAAGCCCGTTCCTTTCGTTGGGAAGAATTTACGAATTGTGATCCAGGCAGACGAGTGGTCAAAGCGTGGGCATTTTCGAAAAACGGTTGTAACTCAAACAGATCAAATGTTAAAAATATTTTGCTATCAGGTTATCAAATTCAAACATCTTAACTTGTCACCCGCGTCGCTCTGTTTTTAACATCGCCTATGGAAAAAAATGGTCTGTTCAGTCAGCGCATACGCTTGCGCCATTTGCATACTTTTGTGGCCGTCGCTCAACAGGGAACGCTGGGGCGAGCGGCTGAAACCCTTAACCTCAGTCAGCCTGCACTATCCAAAACGCTGAACGAACTGGAACAGCTTACCGGGACCCGCCTGTTCGATCGCGGCCGTCTGGGGGCACAGCTTACGCTCGTGGGCGAACAGTTCCTGACGCATGCCGTTAAAGTTCTCGATGCCCTCAATACCGCCGGTCAGGCGTTAAACCGTAAAGAGGAACCGGCCAGCGACATCGTGCGCGTGGGCGCGCTGCCAACGGCGGCGCTGGGCATACTGCCTGCGGCGATCGGCCAGTTCCACCGTCAGCAAAAGCACGCCACGCTTCAGGTCGCGACCATGAATAATACCATGCTGCTGGCGGGCCTGAAGTCAGGCGAGCTGGATCTGGGCATTGGACGGATGTCCGATCCGGAACTGATGAGCGGCCTTAACTACGAACTGCTATTCCTGGAATCGCTGAAGCTGGTGGTGCGTCCGAATCATCCCCTGTTGCAGGACACCGTGACCCTGAGCCGCGTGATGGAGTGGCCGGTGGTGGTCTCACCAAAAGGAACCGTTCCGCGTCAGAATGCGGAAGCGTTGCTGCAAATGCAGGGCTGCACGCTGCCTTCCGGGTGTATTGAAACGCTCTCGGCGTCGCTGTCGCGCCAGCTTACGGTGGATTACGACTACGTATGGTTTGTGCCGTCAGGCGCGGTGAAGGACGATCTGCGACGCGGCGTGCTTACGGCGCTGCCGGTAACATCGCCCGGCGCGGGAGAACCGATTGGGATCCTGACGCGGGTAGATGCCCCGCTCTCTGAGGGCGCCCAAACGCTGTTAAGCGCCATTCGTAAATCAATGCCTCTCTGATCCTAAACGCAGAACCCGCCGCGAGGGCGGGTCTGTCTTACTCAGAACGTTTCCCAGTTATCACCTGAGACGGCCGCCGCCGGGGTTAAAGGCGCGGGTTTCGCTGCGGTTGCAGCGGCTGTAGTCCGTCCTGCGCGCGCCCCGTTGAGACGAAACGCGCCAACGGCTTCCGTCAGACGTGCGCCCTGCTCTTCCAGCGAGGCCGCCGCCGCAGAAGCTTCTTCCACCAGCGAGGCATTCTGCTGCGTCACCTTATCCATCTCGGAAATCGCCTGGCTTACCTGAACAATGCCGCGGCTCTGCTCATCGGACGCCGCGGCAATCTCCAGCATGATATCGGTGACGCGTTTAACCGCCTCGACGATCTCATTCATGGTATTGCCCGCCGCAACCACTTCCCCGGAACCCTGATCGATAAGCGACACCGATTCATTAATCAGGCTTTCAATCTCTTTCGCCGCGTTCGCGCTGCGGCTTGCCAGGGTGCGAACTTCACTCGCCACGACCGCAAAGCCGCGTCCCTGTTCACCCGCACGCGCCGCCTCGACCGCCGCGTTGAGCGCCAGAATATTGGTCTGGAACGCAATGCTGTTAATCACGGCGGTAATTTCAGAGATCTTCTTCGAGCTGGTGGAAATATTACCCATGGTTTTCACCACGCCGGAGACCATCTGCCCCCCGCGGCTGGCCTTACCGGAGGCATCTTCTGCCAGTTTACTCGCATGATGCGCGTTATCGGCGTTCTGTTTCACCGTCGCGGTAAGCTGCTCCATGCTGGCCGCCGTCTGTTCAATCGCCGCCGCCTGCTGCTCGGTACGGGAAGAGAGATCGGTGTTACCCGCAGAAATCTCGCTGGTTCCGCGGTAGATCTCCTCCGCCCCTTGCCGCACGGTGCCTACGGTGGTCACCAGCGCGTGCTGCATCGTTTGCAGATCGCGCGTCAGGCGGCCAATTTCGCTGCGCCCGGTCGGTTCGTCCGGCATGGTCAAATCGCCTTTTGCGATATTTTCGATACGCGTAGCGGCTCGCTGGAGCGGGTTTATCACCGTACGGCGCAGCACCACGAAGGTGATCACCGCCAGCGCCAGCGCCAGGCCAAACGCGCCGAACATAAACATCAGCCCCAGCCGGGTGCGGGTGTGAGCCTGCGCCGTCAGCGCGTTGGCGCGTTCAGTGCGGATTTTTATCGCCTTCAGCAGCACCGCGTTATAGGCATCGTCCAGCGGACGCGCGGTCTCATTTTCGTGGTTAATAATGGCTTCAAACATGCCGTTTTTGGCGTATTTCAGCATCGGCTGCATACCGGCGATGTAGGCGTCATAGCGGGCTTTCAGATCGCCGTCCAGCGCTTCATCAGCCGGGGTGCGAACGGTGCGCTTCATATAGGCGGCAAATCCATCCTGCGACTGCCTGATGCGGGTCTCAGCCTCAGCGATGTTTTGTTTCATCGCCTCCATCTCCGCGATACGGCTCGCCGCCCCCGCGTGGATCATGTTGATACGGGCGGTGCGTAAATGGTTGGAACTGTTTGACAGACCGGTGCGCACCTGGATTTCTGCCGTGACATCCTGCTGATCGTTATCGGCCTGGAGCAGGAAATAGCCTGCCAGACCCGAGCTCAATGCAAACAGGAGAATAATGCCACCGAGAATGGAGGAAAACAGCGGAACCAGCCGGATGTGATGCAAGAAACTCAGCTTGTGCTGCGTCTGCATCGATGTTGTGTTGTCCATGACCGTCGACTCTCTTATAGGTAAGATGCGTAAAAACACGCCTGTAAAAGAGTCATCGGCACGGCGGGGAATTAGATTACGTCTAAAAGCGCCAGACAGGTCACACTTTAGAGAAGATCAGGGAAGAAATGCCAGCGGAAATAACCGCTGGCAGAATAATCAGTTGTCGCCGAAATGGATAACGGTACGAATGGATTTTCCTTCGTGCATCAGATCGAAGGCTTCGTTGATCTGCTCCAGCGGCAGGCGGTGCGTAATGAACGGGTCGAGCTGAATTTTACCGACCATCGCATCTTCAACCATGCCCGGCAGTTGAGTACGGCCTTTCACGCCGCCAAATGCCGACCCGCGCCATACGCGCCCTGTGACCAGCTGGAAGGGACGGGTTTTGATCTCCTGACCCGCGCCAGCCACACCGATAATAATGCTCTCGCCCCAGCCTTTGTGGCAGCACTCCAGCGCTGAGCGCATCACATCGACGTTGCCGATACATTCGAAGCTGAAGTCCACGCCGCCGTCGGTCAGCTCAACGATCACCTCCTGAACCGGTTTGTCGTAGTCTTTCGGGTTGATGAAATCGGTCGCGCCCATCTCACCTGCGAGCTTAAATTTTTCCGGGTTGGTATCCACAGCAATGATACGGCCAGCTTTCGCCTGTACCGCGCCCTGGATGACCGCCAGACCGATCCCGCCCAGGCCGAACACCGCCACGGTGTCACCCTCTTTCACTTTCGCCGTGTTATGCACCGCGCCGATGCCGGTGGTGACACCGCAGCCGAGCAGACAGACTTTATCCAGCGGGGCCTGCGGATTCACTTTCGCCAGGGAGATCTCGGCGCACACCGTGTATTCGCTGAAGGTGCTGGTCCCCATGTAGTGATAAATGGGCTCGCCGTTATAGGAGAAACGGGTGGTGCCGTCCGGCATAAGACCTTTGCCCTGCGTGGCGCGCACGGCCTGACAAAGGTTAGTTTTGCCGGATTTGCAGAACTTACACTCGCCGCACTCTGCGGTGTAGAGCGGGATCACATGGTCGCCGGGCTTCAGGCTGGTGACGCCTTCACCCACTTCCACCACCACACCGCCCCCTTCGTGGCCGAGCACCGCCGGGAATACGCCTTCCGGATCGTCACCGGACAGGGTAAACGCATCGGTATGGCAGACGCCGGTGTGGGTAATTTTGATCAGCACTTCGCCTTTCTTCGGCGGAGCAACATCAATTTCAACGATTTTCAGCGGCTGGCCTGGGCCGAACGCGACAGCTGCGCGAGATTTCATGATGTCTTTCCCTTGTTGTGAGGTGTGTGGGTTTATTTTAGATAAGAGCGCAGCAAATGGCCGACTTCCGCCATCCGCACAGCCCGCTGATCCGGGGTGGTCTCCCCCGTCACCAGCTCATCTTTGAGGTGAATTTCAACCATTTCCCCCATCAGGCCATTGGCAGCGCCGCGCACGGCGGCAATTTGCTGCAAAATGGCGAGACAGGGATCGCCCGATTCCAGGGCGCGTTCAAGGGCATCAACCTGGCCCCGAATGCGGCGGACGCGGGTCAGAATACGTTTTTTATCTTCGGGTGAATGCGGCATACGCCCTCCTGATACTATAGGGGGGTATTGTATCTGTTAATACGATTTTATGTAAACACGAAGTTTATTGTGGGTTTTAAGTAGAACCGTAGGTAATGTGAAAATCAGCGAGTTAATATTAGTGACTCGCTGATATATCAGAAGTGGGTAATCAGGTGCGTCAGAAGCGAAAAATAGGTATTGCTATAAAAAGCAGAATTTTTAGAATTCATGCTTCATAACATTTTTTCCACGTTGTCTAACCAGTCGGGAAGATGTTCTCTATACCAGTTGAGATACAAGGGAAATGCACTCTTTTGCCGCATATGAAGCAGGACAATCACTTCCGTGACAATCCAGACTTTGACAATAGCAATTTCTCTGGCCAGCTCCCTGATATTTTGATGGGAGGATAGCTGGCAATAGCGTCCTGCAAGGTCTATAAATTCTTGTTTTGTCCCCATTCCCCTTATGAGGGGAGCCAGGTCAATAGCAGGACTCCCTTTGCCAAACCTTTCCCAGTCAAAAAGAACTAAATTACCGCTTTCTCTTCTTCCCCAGTTGCCTGCATTGCTGTCGCCTGAAACCAGGCTTTGGCAGGCGAATAACGCATTACTATTCTGCTGAAATCGTCGAAGCTGCCGGGCATTTTTTTCAGGTAATGCCAAAAGCATGAGAGCGTTTTCAAGCGCTGTTTCTGTCCACGTATGCGTATGATAGAGCCATTCAGAATTTGCCGGATAGCGATGCAGGCGCCCCAGCATAGCTATGGCATAATCGTTTGCCACAGCGGTCTGATTAACCTTATAAGGAATATACTCCAGTCTTAACTGGCGTAAGGTGGCATCAGCAGACAAAAGCGTTGGCATAGCAATCCCTGCCTGATTAAGCTCTGTTGCCGCGTAGAGATAAAAGGCCCACTCAACATCGCTGACAGGCCACTTTTCTATAACTATATGATTGCAATCACTGGTATTCAGCACCACTTTGGCATTGCCCATTTTGGATAAATCCATTGCAGCCATGCACTGTCCCTTTAAAATTAACGTGTTGGTTGTTCTTGTTATTGAGTGTAATGCAAGTGTGGTACAGATGAAGTCATACATCATCATTCTTTCTTAAAAATCCTACTTTAAAAGACTTGTGCAATCACACTAACCCCCACTAAAGAACGTAGGTATCATAAGAATACGAAAAAGAATAGACTAATACTGTTGGATATATTTATCTTTGATAACATGTAGCCTGTAGTAAACAAAATAAGTCGGGTGCAGCATGTTCGGACAGAAAACATTGCTGAAACTGGTCCTGATCCGGTTTATCCAAAAGAATTTTTATACACTCTGATAAATATTACTATCACAATTGGGTTTTACATATTGAATTCGGATCACAACGCTTCATCATTAAGGAATGACTAAGTATGAAAAGAATTGTTCTCGCCTCTTTGGTTTTATCTTTTTCGTTATCAGCTATCGCTAATCAATTAAGCATTGATGACCAAATTAATAATGCTTGTGCTAAGGCCTTAAGCGGTGACAAAGAACCTTTGGGTAACTTCCCACCAGATAGTTTTGCTGCAACAGTCAGTCCGAAAGTTAAAGAAGCTTACAACGAAGTTTTAAAATCTCGATCTTCTATTGTAAACGACCTGAGTTTACAGAATGCAACCAGTTGCGCCAACCTGGTTAGAGATAAACTGAAATCAAAAGGTGAGTACACAGAAGAAAAATAATTCCCAGGGTGGAGAAACAGCATTTTTTGTGGAACTGAACGCTTTCTCAATCAAAGTACGTTCTTAAGAAAACATCGACAAGATAGTTCCGCAGCTGTGTTTTCCACCTCTCGCTGGTCCCTCAATACCCTGACATCACGTTGCCTGATGGCACCCTCCGCAATGACATCGCCCCGCCTAAACAGCACAGACGTTGTTGACGATATTTACGCTTTCGTCTCGTCGTGACCAACCCTATTTAGCTCGAAATGTTAAAAATCCGCACTTATATGGCACAATGTGAACAGAAATAACATTCTCGTCACCTAACATACTCGCTACAAACAAAATGGTGGTGTTAATGATTGTACTAAAGAGCTTTTTATTCTTCGTTGGCGCGGCGGCCGCTTGCGCACTTATTGTACTTTGTCTTTGGGTTGATATGCGGTTTGTCGGCCATGATATTCCGGAATTATCACTGACCGAAATTATGCAGGAAACGGTATTAGCGACTATTGTCTTTCTCCATTTTCGTCTGGCGAAAATGGACGAATCCATGCGTTACTGTAATATTCTGGTGGGCGGATTTTTCCTGACAATGCTAATTCGTGAACTGGACGCGCTTTTTGATCTCATTTCTCATGGGAGTTGGGTGTGGTTCGCGCTGATTACCGCTCTGCTGGCGCTAATTCGCCCCGTTATGCATTTTCGCGCTACCCTGGAACAGCTGGCAAAATATACCCAATCCCCCTGGTACGGTATTCTGTTGAGCGGCCTGCTGGCTGTACTGGTCTTCTCCCGCCTCTTTGGGATGCAGGTGCTGTGGCACGCCATCCTGGAGCATGGCTATATGCGTGTCGTGAAAAACGCCGTGGAGGAAGGTTCGGAATCGTTCGGCTATATGCTGTGCCTTGCTGCATCCCTTGGCTATTACGTTACCTTTCCCGCTCACGCACGACAAAAATAATCTCCTGGTGCTGCGTAGAGAGATGGCGAGGGAAATATTGGTCAACGACATCCTTAGGACGTTAGGGTGGCCATGTAAGAAAGACATATCCTAAAAAGGGGCAATCAGGCGTCGATTTCAGCGAAATCTCTCTCACGCCTGAAATCAGCGTCTATCCTTAGACTATCAACAAAAGGAGGCTGGAATGTCTGATTTCGACACTGATAAAAATGCACAATACGCTGGCGATAAAGCCAAAAACAAACTTGATGAATTATCCGGCTCTGCGCAGCAGCAGTTTGGTGAATTCGTTGACTCCCCTAAACACCAGGTGAAAGGTGCAGCGAAAAAATATGCTGCCCAGGCCAGTGATGCCGTCTCGGATGTTACTGAAGCCGTCAGAAATAACCCGTTAACGGGCTTAATCGCTGCGGGTGCGGTAGGTATCGTTCTGGGACTTCTGCTGGGACGCAAATAATTTCAGGCCCTCCGGGGCCTTTTCTTTTCCCCCTCTTTCCTTCTCTTCCCCCCTAATTTTGATAGTTCTCCTGATAAAAGCCCGATCCATACGAAAAAGTTGTACAATTTTGATGTACAGATTTGACCATATAGTATAAATTCGATGCCACTGATGTTACAAAATTGTTTGTTAACGGTGGAAAATTATGCGTCGCAACCATGCTCCCTCTACAGCAGAAAGCGCTATCACCTTGTATTTTAACAAGGATAACGTCCCGACACAGCAGGAAACCCTTGGTGCCATCGTCAGTGAGATCATCAAAGAAAATGTACAACTGAGCAGAATGACAATTTGTACAAAGCTGTTGCGCAGAATTGAAGAATCAACGTCAGACGTTGAGAAAGCGCACTACAACGGTCTGATAGCCCTCTTCTTCGAGCGTTAACCTGAACACTGTTTTTTAACTTACTAAGTTAGTCATGCTGAGTGAGAATAGAGTTCCTGAATGCGATGACTAACCCCATGCTACAGCCTGCCGCGTGTAGCAGAGTGAGATTGAAGCTATGCATAGAACTAAATTTGAACGACTTAAGGATGACCTTATCGGTGAGGCCGTATTATCCATACTGAAAGAGAACGGACCTATTACCTTTGTGTCTCTTGCTAATCGCCTGCGGGCGATGGCTAACGTTGAATCAAATGATGAACGTAAAAATGCATTGATTGCCGCTGAAGATGAAGTGCGCCAGCGTGTAACCGGCGTCTCGCACGACCGGGGAAGAGTGATGGGCGATTATGACATTGGTCGCATGCGATCTCTCTTTACTCACAACACGCTTCTGACCCCAGACAAGAAACACTAATTTTAACCGAAACGGTGACCACCATGAGTAAAGCGATTATGCAGCAGACGTATAATTTTGAAGCCCTGCACGATAAAGGACTGGCGGAACATTTTCTTAATGCAGGAAAACATCTCAGTGGTGAGGTTGAAGTGTTGGGCTCGGCAATACGCTGTATTATGCTGACCGGTGACAATCTCTCAAATAAAGAGATTATCCTGCAACTGATTCACGCCCTCGAAATTACCGAGGAGCCCGAAGCCTGCGATGTCATTCGAAATACGCTTGAAATTGTTGTCGGTTTTACGCGCGATGATATCTGATAACAAATTATTGCGCTGGTGAGTGACTGTTTTTGCTGGTGGTCGAAGAGTTAAGTCTGTCGTACCACCAGCACAGTGAAGCCATTAACTAAATAGACGTACCATTCTATCCAGTTCTTCTTCTTTAACCGCCCGGGAAAGATAATATCCCTGGAAGCGTTTAACCCCTAACGCGACAAGTTTCTCAAATTTTTCTTCGCTATCGACGCCTTCCGCAACGCATTCTCTTCCCGTCATGTCGCTGTATATCTGTATCGCTTTAATAATGCTATAGTCATTGTCGTTAGCAACAAAGTGCTCAACTATATCGCGGTCAAGCTTCAGTCCATCAACGTTAATCTGTCGGATAGGTAACATAGCGTGATCTCTGGAAAAGCAATCATCCAGAAACAGCCGACACCCCTCGGCGCGTAAACGCTGGAGAGTGACAGGAATATTTGGGTCCTTTGTTACGTCAATCGTTTCAGCTAATTCAAAGACAAGTTTTCCGGCCCACTGCGGCTTCAGTAACATCTCAACGGCTTTTTTCGCCATTCCCGGCAGCGCGTTCCCGGTAGCCAGTGGAGGCGGAATATTCACCGAGAAATAATATTTCCCATTATATCTGTTGATACCTGATACGGCCGCGTGGATGACTAACGCCGTCAGCTTGAGCCAGATTTCGCCATTTTTTACCCCGTCCAGAAATTGGGCTGCCTTCAGAACCTGACCGTTTTTATGCCAGCGCAGCAGAATTTCGAAGCCTACTCCTTTTTTATCACCATCGGTAATAATTTGGTAAGCCGCAAAGATCTCTCGCTTATGTAACGCCTGCAAAATATCTATTTCCGCATCCGAAAACCCCTGCGCTTTATTTTTTACTGTACAGACTTCATCCCTGAAGACACGCGCATCGCTAAACCATACTCTGATAAGATATAATTTACCCAGCCCTACTTTTCGATGGGTATAAATGGTTTTATCTGACAACCCTAACCTCGCAGACTGCTCTTTAATCGAAATGCCCCGGTAAAAATTCAGCAATACGGTTAATTCGCGTTTTGTTAAACCATGCAGGCTTTCCTTACTTTCTTTCTCAGGTCCTTCACGCAATAAGCGTGACGAATCGGCATGCGCGTCATAAATGTTGTCTGCACAGTCCATTACATCTGAAATATTCGCTATCCTGATCATCGATAACGACTTGGTATTATTAACGAGACTTCTCAACGTGGCATAAAGCCATCTCTCTGGTATTGCGCCATACAGCGTCACGCTACAAATAACCGGCAGTGCATTCAGCACCGATACCAATCGCTTCAGGCTTTCAAGAAAGGCAGCGACGTCGCGACCAGGAAAAACAGAAATCTCAGGTCGTTGATTTTGCATCATTTTTTGAACATCACCTGAGCAAACTTCATCCTCTACAAAATGGAGCCGCGTGGCGTTTACGCCACGAGACTTGAGAAGCAGGCTATACCCTTCGAAGGTGAAACCGCAGGCTGAAATAACAAACCGTTGCTTGTAGCACGTACCTTGTATAAAAGGTAAATTTTGAGACATAACCTGCTCCTGAGAATGCAAATAGTATTCCCACCTGTAATTGAAACCAATATTCCCTGTCGCGTTGAATAATTTTATCGCACCCTGCCTGGTTAATAAACCGTTATCAATGTTATGCACATGAACATCTTTGCGTTAATCAACCGACTCATCCATATGCGGCATAAATATTACTTTCTTTTCATATAACGACAGTAAATATGCACTTCTCAAGGTATAATGAAAATTCCGAAAAAGAAGACCGGACACTTCATCTTATCGGCCCAGACAAAAAGAGAAAATGCTATGGATAATCACATCTCATCCAGGGCTTTGCTACATCGAAGGGATGTCATTAAAAACAACCCGCGATTTGGTGAAGCTATAACAGAACACTACAGAATTAATGATGCCATTTATAAAAAACAACCCTTGTTCTACAAAACGATGCTTCAGGAATCACGCTTCAACATAATACTGTCCATGTGTTGTTTTGTTTTTGGCAATCAGGCTGAGTCAGTTTCAGAGATTAAGGCGCTATGCACCCGCTATAATATCGCCAGCCCTAACAGCGTTATCGCGATCATCACCATACTTAAAACCACCGGGCGAATTAAGACCTGGCGCTGTATTGAAGATCGCCGAAAAACAAAAATCGCGCCGACGGAAAAAGGACTCGATGAGCTTAAACGCTATATGTCCGGGGCGTTTACGCCTGTCAGCATTCTTTATCCTGCATTCAACATTAATGTTAATCTTCTGGACAATGACATTCTGAGGCACAACTTTTTCCGACGCGCCGCAGAGTACCTTTTCCGCGGATTAACATTCAGGAAAGTGCTTCCGGAGGTGGGTTTATTTATTGATAAGGATGGTGGCCGAATGATTATGCTCTATCTCTATTTGCAGGCCATTAAAAACAAAACAGCACACGGTGCCATAATAGCGTATTCAGCCAGCACGCTGGCAAAAGAATTTTTCGTCTCGCGTATTCACGTCAACCGCATTATCAAATCGGCGCAGGAGGCAGGTTATCTTAAAGATCGCGGCGATGGCCGGATGTCAATTTACCCGGCCTTTATCGAGCTGGTCGAAAATTATGCCGGATTATATTTTGCCTATGTTACACATTACATCAACGTGGTGCCAAAAGAACGACGCCATGCTGTCAACATGACGTCTACACTCTGATCTGACGGGCGTTCGGTTTGCTGAACGCCTTTTTTATCGCTCGCGCAGCGCCTCTTTCGCCTTATTCAACGGTTTCAGCAGATAATCAATGACGGATTTACTGCCGGTTTTGATATCAACCGTGGCTATCATGCCCGGGAACACCGGAAATTCCTTGCCCTGCCTGTTGGTCAGATGGTTACTGTCAGTACGAATATAAACGCGATAATAATAAACATCCCGTTTCACCTCGTCCTGAAGGGTATCCGGGGAGATCATCGTCACCTCCCCTTCCAGCCCGCCGTAGATGGAGTAGTCATAGGCGGTGATTTTCACCAGCGCTTTTTGCCCGGGATGGATAAACGCGACATCGCGCGGCGAGATTTTCGCTTCTATCACCATCTGGTCATCAAGCGGTACCAGGCTCATCAGTTTGCCGTTCGGCGGGATCACCCCGCCCACCGTCGTCACGTCAATGTCCTTCACGATGCCACGCACCGGCGCATTAAACGTTAAGCGGGTGAGTGAATCTTCGCGTCCTTTCATGACCGAACGCTGCGCTTCCATTTCCGCGTTCGCTTTCGCCAGTTCTTCGCGGGCGCGAACGTAGTACTGGTTTTTCATCTCGGTGATTTTGCTCTCCAGCTCATTTTTTTGACGTTCAAGGCGTAAGACTTCGACCTTACTGGCCGCCCCCTGCGTCACCAGCGGGCGCGTTAATGCCAGTTCACGCTGCACGAGATCTGCTCCCTGGCGTAAACCCGCCAGCCCTTTTTCAAGGCTTTCGCGACGTGACTGATAAAGCGCCGTTTCCTGTTTAACCAGCTCAACGTCGTCATCCAGCTCTGCCGGGAAGACCAGCGCGGTGTCGTTCACCTCGGCATTCAGACGCGCGGCCGTCGCCATCGCAGCGTTTAATCGAGACTCGCTCTCCAGCACGCTGGACTCGGTTTTCGTCCGGTCCAGCTGGGCAAGCTGTTGACCACGCTCGACGATATCGCCTTCGCGTACCATCAGACTGTGGATTATCCCCCCTTCCAGGGACTGGATCACCTGCTCGTGGGAGGACGGGATCACCTTGCCGCTGCCCGTCGTGACCTCATCCAGCTGGAACAGGCTGGCCCAGGTAATAAACACCATCAGCAGGGCAAACAGCGACCATGCCACCAGCGACGATCGCGGCAGGCGGGGCTCCTTCAGCCGGCTGTTAAAACGGGAGAAATCATTCATGCCACGCCCTCCGTTTTCAGTTTGACCGTGCGCTGCGGCGCCTGCTGCGGGGCCATTCCGTGCTGGCGTAAAATGGCATCACGAGGGCCATCCATCACTACTTTGCCGTTTTCCAGCACGATGATGCGGTCAACCAGGTCCAGAATCGGCAGGCGATGCGTCGCCACCACCAGCGTCCGGCGCTTACCGAGCCACTGGTGCAGATGCTGGATAAACTGCTTCTCGCTGACCTCATCCAGCCAGGCGGTGGGTTCATCCAGCAGCAGAATATTCGGCGAGGTGATCAGCGCGCGGGCCAGCAGCAGCGCCTGACGTTGCCCGCCGGAAAGCCCCGTTCCGCCCTCATTGATGATGGTGTTCAGCCCCATTTTCTGCTTGCGCACAAACTCCAGCGCGCCGCTGTTGACCAGCGCCTGATGGATTTCCTCGTCTGTCGCCAGCGGATTACCCATCAGGATGTTGTCCCGTACGGAGCCGAAGAACAGCCGCGCCTGCTGGCTGAGCAGCTGCATGTCGCGGCGCACGTCGGCCGGGTCAAGATGATTGAGAGCAATATCGTCCAGCAAAATGCTGCCCTGCTGCGGCTCCTGCATTCCCGCCAGCAGATGCAGCAAGGTGCTTTTCCCCGAACCATTCCGCCCGAGCACCGCCACGCGCTCCCCGGCGCGAATGCGCAGTTTGCTGATATTCAGCACGGTGAGCTTCTCTTCTTCGTCGTAATAAAACCCGACGTCGTCCAGCCGGTAATCACCGCGCAGGTGGGCTTTATGCACTTTTTTGCCGTGCTGGGGATCGTCAATCGGGCGCTGCATCAGGTCATCCAGCCCCTTGCGGGCCACCTTTGCCGACTGCCAGCGGGAGAGCACGCCGGAAATCTGCGACAGCGGCGCAATGGTCCGGGACGCCAGAATCGAGGTGCCCACCAGCGCACCGGTGGTCATGTCGCCGCTGATGACCAGATAACACCCCACCAGCAGCACCACGGCGTAGACGATAGACTGCACCTCCTGGGTCCAGGTCAGCAGCAGCCCCGTCAGCCAGCGCTGCTTCATGCCGACGCTCGCGGCAACGTCATTGGTGTTATTCCACTGGTTCTGAAACCGCTGCTCGGCGCGCATCAGCTTGATGTCCTCAAGCCCCTGCACCGCTTCCACCAGCGTGGCGTTACGAATCGCCGATTCACGCATCCCTTCGCTGGAGAGTTTTCCCAGCGGGCGCTGCACCAGCAGGCCGGGTATGAGCAGCAGCGGCACGGCCAGCAGCACCACCAGCACCAGCGGACCGCCAATCATCCACAGAATGAAAACGAACAGCAGGAAGAACGGCAGATCGGATATAGCGGCAATGGTGGTGGAAGTGATCAGCTCCCGCACCGACTCCAGCTCGCGGATCTGGGCGATAAACGACCCGGTCGATTTCGACCGTGCGCCGTTTTTGATCCTCAGGGCGTGGGCAAACACGCGCTCGGAAATACGCAGGTCGGCGCGTTTCCCTACCACGTCCGAAATATGCACCCGCAGCATGCGCATGATGAATTCAAACACGATGGCGATCATCACGCCGCCAAACAGCACCCACAGCGTGGCCTCCGACTGGGACGGCACCACCCTGTCGTACACCTGCATGGAAAAGACCATGCCGGAGAGCGCCAGCACGTTGGCGACCAGCGCCACCAGCATAATGTCGCTGTAACGACGCCAGTCTTTCAGCGCCAGCTGCCAGAACCAGTTTTTCTCATAGGGTTTGATGTAATCATCCACGCGCGCATCGGGCGTGGACTCCAGAGGACGCAGCACCATCAGCCCCTTTAACCGCGTACCGAGTTCGTCGCGCGTCAGCGTTGTCTCCAGCCCCCCGTCGCCGCTAAACTGCACGCTGACGTTCCCGTCGTTGTCCATACGGTTGATGACCGCAATTTGCCCGCCGGTAAACTCCGCCAGCAGCGGTAAGCGCCAGGGATCGAGCGATACGGCTTCCGCCGCCACCCAACGCATCCCCAGCCCAAGCTGGCGCGCCATCTCCTCCAGCACCAGCTGGCGTGGCGACTGGCTTTCATGGTTAATCGTGACCCGAACATGCTCCGCCGAAAAATCCAGCCGATAATATTTCGCGATGATGAGCATGCCCTGCAACCAGGGTTCGTACTGTGGATGTGTCTTCATAATCTCCGGGTTAACGCAATTCGTTAAAGAAACGCCAAAAGGCCGCGAGGATCCCTCCCCGCGGCGGTGTTTTACGCAATTAACAATTGATGATTCGCCAGCAGCGTCGCCAGATCCGTCTGCACCCCGTTCAGCGTCACCAGCGTGGTGGGCGAGAACTGACCGCCGGTGCCGTCCAGGTCAACCTGGATCTCGGTGTTGCTGCCGTTCTGCACCACGCGGATATAGTCGGCGATGTTGCCCGCGCTGCTGTCCAGCGTCGCCACGCCGTTGACGTAGCTCGCCGAGCCGGTGCCGGTATAGCCGCTGTCGGAAAGCAGGTCGCGCAGATCGATACGGTCCGTATCCGCCGTCCCTTCCCAGGTGCCGACGGTAAAGCCGTTCACCACATCGCTGCCGTTGCCGCCCGTCGCGTCAGACGCGTTGATCAGCTTATAGAGCAACGTATCGTGACCGCCGCTGCCGATGTTGAAGGTGTCGTTCCCGCCCCGGCCTTCGAACTGGTTATCACCGCTGTTGCCGGTGATCACGTCGTCGTAGTCGGAGCCGTTGATGCCTTCAATATTCACCAGTGTCGCGGTATCGAATCCGGTACTCTGCGCCGTAGAGCGTCCCAAATCGACGGTGACGCCGGAAGTGGCGTTGCGATAATCCACGACATCCATGCCGCCCGTACTGCTCCACGTGTCGTGTTCAGAGGTCGTCGTCCAGCCGCCAGAACCGTTGTAGGTATACGTCCCTGCTTCAGCGATAAAGGTATCGTTGTAGCCGGTACCTGTCAGCGTGCCCTGGTGACCGCCCGTAGCAGCTTCAGCCGTCAGGGCGTAACTTTCCTTACCGTCTCCTGCCGTCAGCCCGTCCCAGGTTACGTTACTCGAAACACCGTTAACGGCACGAACCAGCACCGCGTGATACGTCTCGCTGGGATCCAGGCCGTAAAAACTGATGAGCGACGAGGAATCGTTAATGCCAATCCCGGACTGGGCATTGATGATTTCACTGGCAACCAGCTGACCGGCCGCGTTGTACAGCTGGACAGTGTTGCCAAAGAAGGCGTTAATCCCTTCGCTGTCGACAATTTTCAGATGCAAGGCCGTACCTGGTGCGACCGTATTGGTATTCCGCTCCAGCAAAACCGTACCGTTTTGACGGAAAATGAGCAGATCCTGTGCGCCATCCCAGTCGTAATCAAGCAGAGCCGCGCCGGATACCTGGGTTGACGTAGCGGTACTGAATTTCGAAGCAGTAAAGCTTGCGGTACCCGCCAGTCCATCATTGGTGTAAAGATAGGACTGCCCGCTATTCGCCAGCTTGATGATGTCCATGTTACCGTCGAGGTTCCAGTCCACCGCCACGCTGACGTTACCCACAAACTTATCCGTGGTCGCCGTTCCAACCGCGGTGCCGGCAAGAAGATTACCGCTACCGTCGTTCAGCATTAGCACGCCACCCTGGCTGGTTCCGCTGGAGGTACGGGACATGCTCATATACAGGTCCATGTAACCATCACCGTTAAAGTCGGCCCAGGTCATACTCACGGCATTGGACGCTGCGGCGGAGCCATAGCCGCTATACATGGTATTGGTGAAGTTTTGCCCCCACGTAAATGAGCCATTGCCCTGGTTAAACATGGTCGACAGGGCATAGTTGTTGCCCCCGTTGGTCGTATGCTGGGCAATATCCACTTTCCCGTCGTTGTTCAAATCCACACCGGACGTTTCAATCAGGCTGTTGTAGTTACCTACCGTTGATCCCGATACAAAACTGGAGTACGTCCCTGACTTCGAACTGCCCGTCAGCGTGCCGTTGTTATTGAGCATGACGGTGCTGGAATCCGGCCCGCCAGCATCGCCGATGACAAAGTCAGTGTAACCATCGCCCTTGATGTCAATGGCGACCACCGCGCCATACCATACCGCAGCCCCCATATTGGTCAGCGTACTGGAGGTGTATGTACCGTCTCCATTGTTAGTCAGCTGCACCATGTACGAGTAGCTTGTCCCTTCCGCCAGCACGTCAGCCAGCCCGTCGCGGTTGATATCCGCGTAAGTACCGGTTGTGTAACTCCCCGTCATTGTGAAATTGCCTGAAACGGTGTAAGCGTTACGGCTACTGGCATTGGCGGATGCGAATTGCTGGTTGGCCATAATCGTCCACAGCCCATCCGAATCAAGCATATAGCTGGCAGAATAGGAGTAGTTCGCGGCGGTAAATGACCAGGTCGGCGTCAATGACTCTTCACTCCCTATAATCAGGCTACCGGTGGTCAACCCAGCGGTATTCCCGTTGCCAGCGCTGCTTTTCACCTGTGCCGTGACATCATAATTCTTCACGCTCAGCGCATCGCCGTCCGGGAGCTGCAAATACCATGTGTTGTTATCCGGATCGACCACGACCGCACCGCCAGACTCTGAGGTGTAGGTTTTATCGTTCACGGTGATAACCACGTACTCGCCGTTGGTCAGTCCCGCTGATACCAGACCACTCAGAATCGGTGTGGTATCTGTCGTCGTCTGAGGGTTAATGGTCACGGTGGTGGTCGGGATGCTCGTATCCACTTTCAGCACGAAATCATCTGAGTCGGTGAAGTTACCTGCCAGATCGGTCACACGCAGCATATAGACGTGATTACCGTCATTCAGACCACTGTCCTGGAAAGACCAGCTGGCGGCGCCGTTCATCGTCACCTGTCCCAGCAGCACACCGTCACGATACAGCTGCACAATCTCGCCATTGTCCGGCGCACGGTTAAGTGTCCCGTTAATCACTGGAGAGTTGTCATCTGTTGCCACCGAAGCGCCGAAGCTGCCCGTACGTTCACCTTCCCCGTCGGTATAGCTGACCACCGTACCCACCGTGTCAGGCGGCGTGGTATCAACCGTTACCACCTGCGAAGAGGTTGAGCCGACGTTGCCCGCCTGGTCGATGATCCGCACCTGGTAGGTGTAATCCCCGTCAGGCAGATCGCGGGTATCCGTATAGCTCCAGCGCTGATTAGTCACCGTGGCGTCAACCCAGGTGTTTCCGCCGTCGAGGCTGATCTGCACCCGCTCATCGCTCGCCAGCGCGCTGCCCAGCGAGCCGTTGATCGTCAGCGAGGTGTCCATGGTGATGAAATCACTCCCGGACTGCCCGGTATCTTCGCTGATGCTGTCAATGGTGATGCCGTACTGCGGCGCCTGGGTATCCACCGTCACGTCCTGCGTGGTGGTGGCCCCGACGTTGCCCGCCTGATCGACCACCCGCACCTGATAGCGGTAATCGCCGTCGGCCAGGGTGCGCGCGTCGGTAAAACGCCACTGAGTACCGCTTACCGTGGCGTAAACCCAGGTGGTGCCGCCATCCATGCTCACCTGCACATACTCACCCGCCCCGAGTTCGGCCCCGAGCGTCCCGTTGAGCGTGTACGAGGTCGAACTGGTCAGGAAGTCGTTATTGTCGAAGCCGGTATCGACGGTGATGTTATCCACGGTCACCGTAATCGCCGCATCCGGCGCGACCGTATCGACCGTCACCTGCTGATGAGCGCTGGCACCCACGTTGCCCGCCGCATCCACTACGCGAACGTAGTAGTCATAGGTCTGGTTACCCAGCGTGCGCCCGTCCACGTAGTACCAGCTGTTGCCGGTGACGATCACGTTCTGCCAGGTGACGCCGCCGTCGATGCTGATCTGGGCATATTCGCCGTCGACCAGCGTTGCGCCGAGCGAGCCGTGCAGCGTCAGGGAGGTATCATTGGTGATAAAGTCGCTGCTGCTCAGGCCGGTATCGTCGCTGATGCTGTCGATAGCGATCGTTTTGCTGGCGTCCGGCGCGACGGTATCAATGGTCACCACCTGGCTGGTAGTGGCGCTGATATTCCCCGCGTCGTCAATCACCCGCAGCTGATAGTTGTAGTCTCCGTCGGCCAGCGTGCGGCCGTCAACGTAGGTCCAGCTCAGGCCGCTGACGCTGACGTCAGTCCAGGTTGCGCCACCGTCGAGGCTGATCTGAGCGTGGTCACCGCTGCCCAGGGCCGCGCCGAGCGTCCCTTTCAGGCTGATCTGGTTGTCGCTGGTAATAAAGTCGCTGTCGGACAGGCCGGTATCCTGCGAGACGGAATCCACGGTAATGGTCGCCGCCGCAGGCTTCGTCAGATCGATTACCACGTCCTGGCTGTCCGTTGCCCCAACGTTGCCCGCATTGTCGATCACGCGCACCTGGTACTGGTACGTACCGTCGGTCAGGGTGCGGCCATCGGTGTAGCGCCAAGTGGTGCCGGTGACGGTCAGATCAATCCAGGTGGTACCGCCGTCAAGGCTGATCTGCGCCTTCTCGTTATTGCCGAGCTGCGCGGTCAGGGAACCGTTCACCACCACCTGGCTGTCGTTGGTGATGAAGTCATTCGCGCTGAGGCAGGTATCGTTTTGCAGGGAATCAATGCTGATCCCCATCGACGGCGCGGTGAGATCCACGGTGACGGTGTGGTTATCGCTGGCGCTGTTGCCGATGGCGTTGCTCACCTGCGCGTTAATCACGTACGAACCGCCGTCCGCCAGCGCGGTCACGTCTGCGCTGCCGACCGTATAGCTCCAGGTGCCGTCATTTTGAACGGTAGCCGTGTAGGTTTTACCGTTAAGCGTGATGGTCACCGTCTGGCCCGTTGGCGCATCGGTGGTGCCGCTGATAACCAGCGGCGTGCCGTGCTCGGCGGCGTTGACGATATCATCCTGCGCAAAGGTGTTAATGGCGATGGTCGGCACGTCACCGTTCAGCGTCACGTTATGCGTTGTGCTGCCCGGGTTACCTGCCTTATCGCTCACCGTAGCCGTAATGGTGTAATCCCCGTCGCTCAGTCCGAGGAAGTCGCGCCCCGGCACGAAGACGGACCAGGAGCCATTCGCCGCCACGGTCGCCTGATAGCTGTGGCCGTTGAAGGAGACGGTCACCGTCTGGCCCTGCTCCGCGGTGGTGGTCCCGCTGATGGTCTGCCCCGCCAGCTGCTCGGCGTTGTTGACGATATCGTCATCGGCCACGGTGCTGATGGTCACGGCTGGCGCGACGGTATCGACCGTTAAGGTATGCGTCGTCTGGCCGTTATTACCCGCCTTGTCGTTCACCGACGCGGTCACCGTCAGCGCCCCCTGGCTCAGTGCAGCCAGATCGACTGCCGGAACATCCAGCGTCCAGGTGCCGTCGTTTGCCACAAGCGCAGTGTAGGTTTTGCCGCTCAGCGTGACGGTCACCGTCTGGCCTGCTTCCGCGCTGGAAGAGCCGTGTACGGTGAGCGGCTGCTGGGCTTCCGCCGCATTCAGCACGTCGTCGCCCGACAACGTGTTCACGCTAATCACCGGCGCGGTAGTATCCACGCTGATGGTATGCGTTGCCGAGGCGCTGTTCCCGGCGCTGTCCTGCGCCGAAACAGTAACCTGATAGCGCGCGCCGTCGGCCAGGGCGCCCACGTCGGCGGCCGGTACGGTGGTTGTCCAGGAGCCATCGCTCTGGATAGTGGCCGTATAGCTCTTACCATTCAGGGTGATAGTGACCTGCGTGCCGTTAGCAAACTGCGCGCTGGAGCCGTTGATGACCAGCGACGCGCCCGCTTCTGCCGCATTGATCACGTCATCACCGCTGAGGGTATTGACGGTCAGCGCGACCGATGCGGTATTTACCACCACGTCATGGGTCTGGGTACTGCTGTTGCCCGCGCTGTCGGTGATTGTCGCGCTGAGGGTAACGGTGCCGTCGGTCAGGGCAGAGATGTCGCTGGCAGGAACGCCCACGCTCCATTTGCCGCTGGCGTCAACGGTGGTGGTGTACTGGTTCGAACCTATCGTAATGACCAGCTTATCGCCGACGCTGGCGCCGGTTGCGGTGCCGCTGACGATCTGCGCCTGCCCGTGCTCCACGCTGTTGATGACGTCATCACCCGCCACGACGTTAAAGCTGACGCTCGGCGGCGTGGTATCAAGCGTAATCGCTTTCCCCGCGCTGCCCGGGTTACCTGCGGCGTCACTCACGCTCACCTGCACGGTGTAGCCGTTATCCGCCAGCGTGGACAGATCGGCGGCTGGCACGCTCACGCTCCAGATACCGCCCTGCTGAACCTGCGCGGTATAGCTGTTTCCACCGAGGTTAACGGTGACCGTCTGCCCAACTTCAGCCGTGGTGGTGCCGGAAATGGCAACGCCCGCAGCCGCTTCGCTGCCGTTGATCACGTTATCGCCTGCCACCGTATCAATCGTCACGGTTGGCGCCGTGGCATCGACGCTGTACTCCCGGCCCGCAGACGCGCTGTTGCCGTTCACATTGGTCACGCTCACCTGCACGCTGGCGTCGCCGTCTTTCAGACCCGTAAGATCCGAGGAAGGTACGGTGGCCGTCCAGTTGCCGTCGGCATCGACTTTGGCGGTGTAAGACTTGCCGCCAAAGGTGATGGTCACGGTCTGGTTCTCTTCCACATTGGAGGTGCTGCCGGAAAGCACCAGATCCGCGCCTTTCTCCGCCGCGTTAATCACGTCGTCGGTGGCGATGGCATCAATGCTGATCGCCACGGCTGCCAGATCGACGGTGACGTCGTGGCTGACAGAGACCGGGTTGCCCGCCGTGCTCTGACCCGCTACGGTGACGGTCACCGTGCCTGCGGCCAGAGCACCCACGTCTGCCGCCGGGATCGCCGCGGTCCAGGAGCCGTCTGCGAGTACCGACGCGGCATAGGTCTTGCCATTCACGGTGACGGTGAGCGTAGTCCCCGCCGCCAGCCCGTCGCTTGAGCCAGTGACGATAAGATTCTGACCATGCTCAATGCTGTTGATCACGTCGTCGCCCGCCACGGTATCCACGCGCAGCCCCGGCAGGCTGGCGTCGATAGTGATATCGCGCTCGCCCGTTCCCGTATTGCCATGGTTATTAGTGACGGTCGCTGACACCGTTAAATCGCCGTTGCCCAGCGCCGTCAGGACGGAATCCGGCACGTTGACGGACCAGCTGAGATCGCTCTGCACCGTCGCGGTATAGGTGTTGCCGCCGATGTTCACCATCACGGTGTTACCGATGTCCGCGTTCGCCACCTTACCGGTAATGGTCTGGCCTGCGGCCACTTCCGCCGCGTTGATGACGTTATCCCCCGCAACGGTGTTGATGGTGACGGTTGGCAGCGCGGTATCGACAAGCAGGTTCGTCGTAGTGCTGATGCTGTTGCCCACGCCGTTGGTGGCCGTCGCGCTCAGGGTGTAGCTGGCTTCACCGAGGCCTGACAGATCCGCAACCGGAACCGTCAGGCTCCAGGTGCCGTCTGAGCCAGTCGTCGCCGTGTAGCTTTTACCGTTCAGGGTCACGGTGACCATGGTGCCTTCCGCCAGGTTAGCGCTGGTGCCGCTGACGCTCAGATCCTGCCCTTTTTCTACCGCATTCAGCACGTTATCGCCGCTTATGGCGTTGAAGCTGACCGACGGCAGACCGGTATCGATGGTCACATTATGCGTGCCGCTGCCGGTGTTGCCCGCCGCGTCGGTGACTGATGCAGTGATGGTCGCGGTACCGTCGCTGAGGCCGGAAATGACGCTGGCCGGGACGCCCACGCTCCAGTTACCCGCCGCATCCAGCACGGTGGTGTACGACTGGCCGCCGATGGTGACGGTGACCTTATCGCCCGCCGCCGCGCCGGTGGCGGAGCCGCTGACGATCTGCGCCTGATTGTGTTCAGCCACGTTAATCACATCGTCGCCTGCAACGGTGTGGATGGTCACCGCAGGTACGGTGACGTCCACCGTCAGGGTGTGGTCAACCGACGCCGGGTTACCCGCCTTGTCGCTGACTGAGGCGGTGACCGTCACGCTGCCGTCGGTTAATCCTGCCAGATCCGCCGCCGGAACGTTCAGCGTCCAGCTGCCGTTCGCGCTGACGGTTGTGGTGTAATCTTTGCCGTTCAGCGACACGGTCACCGTCTGGCCCGCTTCGGCGGTACTGGTGCCGGAGATTGCCAGGTCAGACTGCGCTTCTGAGGCGTTCAGGATATCGTCTGTGGCAATCGTGTTGATGGTCACGGACGGCGCGGTAGCATCCACGCTGTACTCACGGCCCGCCGAGGCGCTGTTGCCGTTCACGTTGGTGACGCTCACCTGCACGCTGGCGTCGCCATCCTTCAGGCCAGCCAGATCCGCTGACGGCACGGTGTAAGTCCAGTTGCCGCTGTCGTCTACGGTGGTGGTGTAGATCCTGCCGTTCAGACTAATGGTCACGGTCTGCCCGGCTTCCACGTTGGTGGTCGCACCGGACAGCACCAGATCCGCGCCCTTCTCCGCCGCGTTGATCACGTCGTCGGTGGCAAGCGCATTGATGCTGATGGCAACGGTAGCCAGATCCACGGTCACATCGTGGCTGATGGTGATCGGATTACCCGCCGCGCTGTCGCCGGTAACGCTGATTTTCACGGTGCCTTCCGGCCACGCGCTCACGTCGGTGGACGGGATCGCCGCGCGCCAGGTGCCGTCTGCCAGTACCGTTGCCGCGTAATCTTTACCGTTGACGGTAACCGTCAGCGCCGTGCCCGGCGCCAGCCCGTCGCTGGAGCCTGAAACAATCAGGTTCTGCGCGTGCTCGATGGTGTTGACCACGTCGTCACCCGCCACGGTATTCACGCGCAGGCCCGGCAGGTTAGCGTCGATAGCGATCTCGCGTTCGCCGGTGCCGGTGTTGCCGTGGCCGTTGGTGACGGTCGCCGTCACGCTCAGGCTGCCGTTGCCGAGTGCGGTCAGCACGTCAGACGGCACGTTGACGGACCAGGACAGATTGTTCTGCACCGTTGCGGTGTAGCTGTGGCCGCCGATAGTCACGGTCACGGTGTTGCCCGCTTCGGCATTCGCCACGGTGCCGCTCAGGGTCTGGCCTGACGCCACTTCCGCCGCGTTGATGACGTTGTCGCCCGCCACGGTGTTGATGGTGACGGTTGGCAGCGCGGTGTCGACAAGCAGGTTCGCAGAACTGCTCACGCTGTTGCCCACGCCGTTGGTGGCCGTCGCGTTCAGGGTGTAGCTGGCCTGACCGAGACCGGCCAGATCCGCAGCCGGAACCGTCAGGCTCCAGGTGCCGTCTGAGCCAGTCGTTGCCGTGTAGTTTTTACCGTTCAGGGTCACGGTGACCACGGTGCCTTCCGCCAGGTTGGCGCTGGTGCCGCTGACGCTCAGATCCTGGCCTTTTTCAACGGCATTCAGGACGTTGTCATCGCTGATGGCGTTGAAGCTGACCGACGGCAGACCGGTATCGACGGTCACATTATGCGTGCCGCTGCCGGTATTACCCGCCGCGTCGGTGACTGACGCAGTGACGGTCACCGTACCGTCGCTGAGGCCTGAAATCACATTCGCCGGAACGCCCACGCTCCAGTTACCCGCCGCGTCCAGCACGGTGGTATAAGTCTGGCCGCCGATCGTGACGGTGACCTTATCGCCCGCCGCCGCGCCGGTGGCGGAGCCGCTGACGATCTGCGCCTGATTGTGTTCAGCCACGTTAATCACGTCGTCGCCTGCCACGGTGTGGATGGTCACTGCCGGAACGGTGACGTCCACCGTCAGGTTGTGGTCCACCGACGCCGGGTTACCCGCCTTGTCGCTGACGCTCGCGGTCACGGTGACGCTGCCGTCGGTTAATCCTGCAAGGTCACCTGCCGGCACGTTCAGCGTCCAGCTGCCATTCGCGCTGACGGTTGTGGTGTAATCTTTGCCGTTCAGCGATACGGTCAGCGTCTGGCCTGCTTCGGCGGTGCTGGTGCCGGAGATTGCCAGGTCGGACTGCGCTTCTGAGGCGTTCAGGATATCGTCTGTGGCAATCGTGTTGATGGTCACGGACGGCGCGGTAGCATCCACGCTGTACTCGCGTCCCGCAGACGCACTGTTGCCGTTCACGTTGGTGACGCTGACCTGCACGCTGGCATCACCGTCTTTCAGACCGGCCAGATCCGCAGACGGTACCGTGGCGGTCCATTTACCCTCAGCGTCCACCGTGGCGGTGTAGCTCTTGCCGCCGAAGGTGATGGTGACGGTTTGATTTTCCTCCACGTTCGAGGTGGTGCCGGAGAGCACCAGATCCGCGCCCTTCTCTGCGGCGTTGATCACGTCATCGGAAGCGATGGCGTCAATGCTGATGGCGACGTTTGCCAGATCCACCGTCACATCATGGTTGATAGTCACCGGATTGCCCGCGCTGCTCTGGCCTTCAACGGTCACGGTGACCGTGCCTGCGGCAAGGGCACTCACGTCCGCAGAAGGGAGCGCCGCGCTCCAGGTGCCGTCTGCCAGCACGGTGGCCGGATAGGTTTTGCCGTTAACGGTGATGGTCAGCGCTGTGCCCGCCGTCAGGCCGTCGCTTGAACCCGTGATAATCAGATTCTGCCCGTGTTCGATGCTGTTAATCACGTCATCGCCCGCTACGGTGCCCACGCGCAGGCCCGGCAGATTCGCGTCGATAGTGATATCGCGCTCGCCGCTGCCGCTGTTGCCCACGCCGTTAGTGACGCTGGCGGTCACAGTCAGATCGCCATTGCCCAGCGCGGTGAGCACAGATCCCGGTACGCTGACGGACCAGGTGAGATTGTCCTGTACCGTTGCGGTGTAGCTGTGGCCGCCAACAGACACAGTCACGGTGTTGCCCGCTTCGGCATTCACCACTGTGCCGCTAATGGTCTGGCCGGTTGCCAGCTCCGCTGCGTTGATCACGTCGTCGCCCGCCACGGTGTTGATGATGACGCCAGGCAGCACGGATTCCACGTTCACGGTGTGTGAGGTGCTGGAGCTGTTGCCGACGCTGTCCGTCGCGGAGGCCGACACGGTGTAAAGCGCTTCACCCAGTTGCCCCACCTCGCTCGCCGGAACGGTTGTGGTCCATTGGCCATTGGTGTCCACCGTGGCGCTGTACGCTTTGCCGTTGAGCATCACGGTGACCACCGCGCCCGCTGCCAGCCCGGAAGCCGTACCTGTGATGGTCAGATCCTGCGTTTTCTCGCTGCTGTTGATCACATCGTCACCGGACACGGTGTCAATGGTCAGCACCGGCGCGGTGAGATTGACTTCAACCTCGTGCGTTGTGCTGTTGCTGTTTCCGGCCTTATCGGTCAGCGCCGCGGTGATGGTGTGATCCCCGGCGGTCAGGGCACTCACGTCCGCCGCAGGCACGCCCACGCTCCACCTGCCGGAAGCGTCCAGGGTCGCGGTGTAATCTTTGTTATTGATGGTGACAGTCACCACGTCGCCCGCCGCCGCACCGGTCACGGACCCGGTGACAATCAGCGCCTGCGCATGCTCGGCGCTGTTGATCACGTCGTCGTCGGAAACGGTGTTAATGGTCAGCTGTGGCACCGTGGTATCCACCAGCACATCGCGATCCGCCGAGGCCGGGTTACCCGCCTTATCCGCGACGGCTGCCGTGATGGTGTAATCGCCGTCGGTAATCGCGCCGACATCCGCAGACGGTACGGTGACGCTCCAGCTGCCGTTCGCCTGTACGGTGGTGGTGTAGTCCACGCCGTTCAGCGTCACGGTCACGGTCTGACCCGCTTCGGCGTTGGAGACACCGTTAATCACCAGATCCTGCTGCGCTTCGGCCGCGTTGATGATGTTGTTGTCGCTGACGATCTCGATGGACACCGTCGGCGCGGTGGCGTCCACGCTGTACTCGCGGCCTGCCGAGGCGCTGTTGCCGTTCACGTTGGTGACGCTGACCTGCACGCTGGCGTCGCCGTCTTTCAGTCCGCCCAAATCGGCAGACGGTACGGTCGCCGTCCAGTTGCCGCTGGCATCCACCGTCGCGGTGTACAACTTGCCGCCGAAGGTGATGGTAACGGTCTGGTTTTCTTCCACGTTGGTGGTCGAGCCAGACAGCACCAGGTCCGCGCCTTTCTCAGCCGCGTTGATTACGTCGTCCGAGGCAATCGGATTAATGCTGATGGCGACTGCCGCCAGATCCACTTTCACGTCGTGGCTGATGGAAACCGGGTTACCCGCCGCGCTCTGGCCGTCAACGATCACGGTGATTGTGCCTGCGCTCAGTGCGCCGACGTCCGCCGCCGGAATAGCCGCCGTCCAGGTGCCGTCTGCCAGCACGGTTGCCGCGTAGGTTTTGCCGTTGACGGTGACCGTCAGCGCCGATCCGCTCGCCAGCCCGTCGCTGGAGCCGGTGATAATCAGGTTTTGACCATGCTCGATGCTGTTGATCACATCGTCGCCTGCCACGGTATCCACGCGCAGGCCCGGCAGGCTGGCATCAATCGTGATGTCGCGTTCGCCGGTGCCGGTGTTGCCGTGGCCGTTGGTCACGCTGGCGGATACGGTCAGATCGCCGTTACCGATAGCGGTTAAAACGTCAGACGGCACGTTAACCGCCCAGCTCAGGTCATCCTGAACCGTCGCGGTATAGGTGTTGCCTCCGATACCGATCGTGACAGTGTCACCGCTCGCCGCGCCGCTCACTTTCCCGCTCAGGGTTTGTCCGGAAGCCACTTCCGCCGCATTAATCACGTCGTCGGTGGCAACCGCATTAATGGTGACCTGCGGCAGCGCGCTGTCGACCAGCACGCTATGGCTGGTGTTCGCGCTATTACCCGCGGTATCAGTCACGCTGGCCGTCACGCTGTAGCTCGCTTCGCCCAGTGCCGAGACGTTCGCCGCCGGAACGGTGACGCTCCAGTTACCGCTGGCATCGGTGGTGGCGGCGTAACTGATACCGTTCAGGGTTACGGTGATGTGGGTCCCGTCCGGCTGGTTACTGGTGCCGGAGATCAGCAGGTCCTGGCTTTTTTCGGTCGCGTTGATCACGTCGTCAACCGCCAGGGTATTGATGGCAATCACCGGCGCGGTCAGGGAGACGTCAAACGCGTGCGTCGCGCTGGTGCTGTTGCCCGCTTTATCGGTGAGTGTCGCGGAAATCGTCTGGTCGCCGTTAACGAGCGCGCCCACGTCCGCCGCCGGAACGCCCACGCTCCAGTTACCGGCAGCGTCCAGCATTGCGGTGTAGTCTTTGCCGTTCAGGGTCAGGGTAATCACATCCCCCGCCTGCGCGCCCGTCACCTTGCCGGTGACAATCAGCGCCTGGCCGTGCTCGGCAATATTAACAATGTCGTCGCCCGCCACGCTGTTGAAGGTAATCTGCGGCACGGTGGTGTCGACCAGCACGGACGCCCCCGCGCTGGCCGGGTTGCCCGCTTTATCGGACACGGTCGCCGTGACCGCCGCGCTGCCGTCGGTGATGCCTGCCATATCCGCCGCCGGTACGTCCAGCGTCCAGCTGCCGTTTGCCTGCACCTGGGCGGTGTACTGATTGCCGTTGAAGGTCACGGTGACCGTCTGGCCCGCTTCGGCAGTCGACGTCCCGCTCAGGGTCAGATCCTGCGCCGCCTCTGCCGCATTCAGCATGTTGTCGCCGCTGATGGTGTTGATGGTGACCGCAGGCGCGGCGGTATCGACGCTGAATGCCTGCGAGGAAGAGGCCGCGTTGCCGTTCACGTTGGTGACGCTGACCTGTACGCTGGCGTCGCCGTCCTTCAGGCCGCTCAGATCGGCAGCCGGTACGGTGCAGGTCCAGTCGCCGTTGGCATCGACCGTCGTGGTCCAGGTTTTACCTGCAAAGATAATGGTAACGGTCTGGCCCGCTTCAACGTTCGAGGAGGAGCCGGACAGCACCAGATCCTGGCCTTTTTCTGCCGCGTTAAGCACGTTGTCGTCCGTCACGCTGTTGATGCTTATCGCCACCGGGGCGAGATCGACATCCACAACGGTACCGATATTCACCGGGTTGCCGGAGGTATCCTGCGCGCTGGCGCTGATGGTGAGCGACCCGTCCGCCCACCGGGAGACGTCGGCGGCCGGAACCGCAGCCTGCCAGCTGCCATCCGCCAGTACAGAGGCGGAATAACTCTTGCCGTTGATGGTCACGGTGACGGTGCTACCCGCCGCCAGGTCGGTGCTGGTGCCGGAGATAACCAGGTTCTGCGCGTGTTCAATAACGTTAATGACGTCGTCACCGGCGACGGTATCAATGCGCAGGCCGGGCAGCTGGGCGTCAATGGTGATAGCCAGGGAAGACGATCCGGTATTGCCGTGCGCGTTCGTCACGCTGGCCGATACGGTCAGGTCGCCGTTGCCGAGCGCGGTTAACTGACTCTGGGTTAACGGCAGGCTCCAGGTGAGATCGTCCTGTACGGTAGCCGTGTATGTCTGCCCGCCGAGGATAATCGTGACGGTATCGCCCGATGCCGCGTTAGAAACCTTTCCGGTCAGGGTTTGCCCTGCGGCCACTTCCGCCGCGTTGATGATATTGTCGCCCGCGAAGTTGTTGAGGGTCACAACCGGCAGCGAGCTGTCCACCAGCACATCGTGCGTGGCCGCGGCGCTGTTGCCCACATTATCGGTGACGCTCGCCGTCACGGTGTAATTGGCTTCACCCAGCGCGCTCACCGCAGAGGCGGGGACGGTAACGCTCCAGTTGCCGCTGGCGTCGGTGGTGGCGGTGTAGTTGATACCGTTCAGATTAACGGTGATGGTGGTTCCTTCCGGCTGGTTGCTGGTGCCGGAAAGCAGCAGATCTTCGCCCTTCTCTGCCGCATTGATCACGTCATCCGCGGCCAGCGTGTTAATACCGATAACGGGCGTCACAGTATTGACCACCACATCCACTGAACTGCTGCCGGTGTTGCCGGATTGGTCGGTCACGGAAACGTTAATGGTCCAGGTGCCGTCCGTCAGCCCCTGAACGACGGACGCAGGCAGGCCGAGGCTCCAGTTGCCTGCCGCATCCACCACGGTGGTGTAGTCCACGTTATTGATGGTGATGATGACCAAATCACCCGCCGCCGCGCCGGTGACGGAGCCGCTCAGGATCTGCGCCTGAGCATGGGCCAGCTGGTTAACGGTGTTGGTGTCGGTGACGAAATCGTTGATGGTCACCTGCGGCACGGTGGCATCCACCAGCCCAACGCGGTCCGCGCTGCTGCTGTTGCCCGCCACGTCGCTGACGGTGGCCGTCACGGTGACATTGCCATCGCTCAGCGCGCTAACGTCGGCGGCAGGCACGTTCAGCTGCCAGCGACCGTCCGCCTGGACCGTGGTCTGGTAAGATTTACCATTCAGCGTCACGGTGACCGTCTGGCCCACTTCAGCGGTTGTGCTGCCGCTGAGCATCAGATCCTGCTGCGCTTCTGCCGCATTAATGATGTTGTCGTCGGTCAGGTTATCAAGCGTAATGGCTGGCGGCTGCGTATCGACGATCACCACGCGTGAAGCGTCCGCGCTGTTGCCGTTGACGTTAGTCACGCTGACGCTCACCTGCGCCCGCCCGTCGATCAGCGTTTCCATCGCGCTCGCCGGAACGGTCAGGCGCCAGGAGCCGTCCTGCTGCACCTGTGCGGTAAAGGTTTGATCCGCGAATTTCACCACCACGGTCTGCCCGGCCTCCACGCCCTGCGTCTGACCAGAAAGCGTGACATCCGCGCCTTTTTCCGCCGCGTTCAGCATATCGTCAGTGGTTACGGTATCGATGGTGACGGCCACCGCGTTCAGGTCAAGCTCGATCGGGTGTTCAGCCGCCACGGTGTTGCCCCAGGCATCTTCCGCACTGACGCTGACGGTCATGCCTCCCGCCGTCCATGCCTGAAGATCTGCCGCCGGCACGCCAATCTGCCAGTTGCCGCTGGCGTTAACCGTGGTGACGTATTCGACATTATTGATGGTAACGGTGATCTGTGTGCCTTCAGCCAGATGAGTGCTGGAGCCGGTGACGGCCAGATCCTGCTGCTGCTCGATGGCGTTAATCACGTCATCGCCAGAGATCGTGTTCACGCGCAGGCCCGGCAGTTCGGCGTTGATGTTGATATCACGTTCGCCGGTGCCGGTATTGCCGTGCGCATTGGTGACAGAGGCGCTGAAGGTTAAATCGCCGTCGCCAAACACCTGGAGGTCGGCCGATGGGATCGTCACGCTCCATTTCAGGTCGCTGCCAACCGTCGCGGTGTAGCTCTTGCCGCCCACGGTGACAGAGACAGTATCGCCCGCCGCCGCGCCGGTGACGCGTCCGCTGAGGGTTTGGTCAACCGCCGCTTCGGCGTTATTGACCAGGTTATCCCCGGCAAAGGTGTTGACGATCACCTGCGGCAGCGCGGTATCGACCAGCAGATTCGCCTCGGCGGAGCCGCTATTACCCACGCTGTCGGTGCCGCTGACGCTGACGGTGTACAGGGTATTCGCCAGATCCAGCACGTCGGAGACCGGTACCTGAACGGACCAGCGACCGTTCTCAACGGTAGTCTGATAGTTAACGTTGTTCAGCGTCACGGTGACAGCGCTGCCGTTCGGCAGATTACTGGTCCCGCTCAGGCTCAGGGGCTGCATGGCCTCCTGCGCATTCAGGACGTTATCCTGGCTGATGGGGTCAAGGGTAAATTCCGGCGGGTTGCCGCTCAGCGTAATGCCGTGCGTCGCGCTGCCGGTGTTGCCCGCCGCATCGGTCACGGCGACCGTAATGCTGTGGCTACCTTCCCCCAGCACGCCAATGACGGAGGCAGGCACGCCGACGCTCCAGCTGCCGTCCGCCTGGACGACACCGGTAAAGGTCTTGCCGCCAACGGTCACGGAGACAACGTCGCCCTCCGCCGCGCCGTTCGCCTGGCCGGAAATAATCTGCGCCTGCCCCTGCTCGCTGGTGTTCAGAATGTCGTCGCCCGCGACGGTGTTGATGGTGACCACCGGCGCTGCGGTATCGACCGTGAAATCGGCGGTGGTGGTGGACCCGTTACCCGCTTTGTCGCTGACGTTTACCGTCAGGGTGTGCTCGCCGTTAGCCAGCGCCTGTACTTCACTGGCCGGAAGCGTAACGGACCAGGTGCCGTCGCTGCCCACGGTCGCCGTGTGATTTTTGCCGTTCAGCGTGACCGTCACAATCTGGCCCGCTTCCGCATCGGTTTTCCCGGTCAGCGTCAGCGGCTGATTATGTTCAGCCGCGTTGATGATGTTGTCCTGGGCGATCGTGTCGACAGAGATCACTGGCGAGGCGGTATCGACGCCAATCGTCTGACTGCCGGACACGGTGTTGCCCGCCGCGTCTTTACCGCTGACGTTGACCGTCCAGGTGCCATCGCCCAGCGCCTGTGCGTCGGCAGCAGGCACCTTCACGCTCCATGCGCCGTTTGCCCCCACTTCTGCGGTATAGGTTTTACCGTTGAGCGTGACGGTAAGCGTCGTTCCCTGCGCCAGGTTTTTGCTGGTGCCGGACAGCGTAAAGCCCGCGGCCTGCTCGCTGGCGTTGATCACGTTATCGCCCGCTGTGGTGGCGAGCGTCACGCTGGCATCCGCTGTAGAAACGGTTACGGTGATACTGCCCGCTGAGGTCGTTTTACTGCCGTCGATCTGCACGACGGACCAGGTATGCTCCCCGTCGGCCTGGGTCGGGAGTGTTACCGTCCAGGTGCCGTCCTTCGCGACCATGGTGCTGGCGATAGTGCTGCCGCTGCCGTCTTTAACCTGAATGGTCGCGCCCGGCTGCCCGGTACCGCTGAAGGTGGGGGTGTTGTCATCCGTGACCGCTTTTGCACTCAGCACGCCCTGCTTGTCACCCGCGTTGTCCGTCAGCAAAAATGTCGGCGTGGCGCTTTCGACTTCTTTTGTATTATCAATAACTTTGGTTTTGGTTTCGCCATCGCCGCCGTGAGCCAGCAGTGCGCCGATCGCACCGCCCCCTAACGCCGCACCGGCAATCCAGCCCCACGGCGCATCGCTTAAGACGCTTCCCTGCTCCAGGAAAGGTTCAATGCTGCTAATGGGTGCAGCCTGGGCGGTTAATTCGGTGGCGGCAACGCCTGATGCTTCCCCGGCATCGGCAAATGATATATGCGTCAGCTCCTGGTTATCGTTAAATACCAGTTCGGAATGATTATGGGTTTCCGTGTCTTCGACAAAATAATTATTGCAGCGGATCACGCTGCCATCTTTCATATAAATGAGGAGGTCATTCCCCTGGCGGACATAACGCACCACGTCCTGAGCAGAACCCTGAATTTCAATCACGCTCGGTGAGGAAATAGAGACCGAGAGATTCCCTTCACCGGTTAATTTCGTCTTCTCTGCCGTTTTGCGAATGATGACATCAACAACTTTTGCGGTACTCATATTCTTCTCCTTGCAGGTGCGCGTATTCCTGTGGATATGTCCACCAGAGGGATGTAGCTATCCTTGGGAAAAATCACCCATTATTGTCTGACTTATTTCGCGCAGAAAGGCGCGCCTTTTTTTAACTTAAATCAGGTAATTTCGCGGCAGCGTTTTTCTCTATTCCGATAAGCGGCATGAGATTATCCACCGCGGAGGCGTAATTAATCGCCGCACTCCAGCCATCGTATTCAGCCATTATTTTCGCTGAGGTGGCAGACCAGACATCCTGCTCCATGCTGAGCAGATCGTTAATGCTGCGCTTGCTCAGGGTATATTCATTTTTGTAGACATCGCGGGCGCGCAACGCATTTTCCAGCTGACGTTTCCCGGCTTCCATTCGTCCTCGCGCCCCGGTCCAGTCGGCCTGTGCGACGGAGGCTTTTTGCAGGACATCAAAACGGGCCTGATCAACCTGGGACGATGCCATTGCCCTTGCGCCCTCGGCCTGACGGACGCGCGCCGAGACCGCGCCGCCCTGATAAAGCGGTGCGTCAATATTGAGCTGGATCTGATCATCCCAGTACGCGCGATTATCAGACTCATAGCGGGTGCGGCCCCCTTTCAGGCTTAAGGTCGGCCAGTGCTGAGACTTCGCGGTTTCTACGCCGTACTGGGCTGAACGCTCCATGTTCTGCGCGGCCATCACCGTTGGGATCAGTGAATAATCAATCCGATTGAGAGAATCCGGCTCCACGGCCAGACCACCCGGAACCGGTGAATAGCGTTCAGCCTGTATGCCAGTTAACACCGCCAGCCGCGCGCGGGCGCTGTTCAGGGACGCATTGTACTGCTCTACCGTCGCCTGCATCCCGGCGATACGGGTGCGGGTCTGAAGCTCATCAGAGGTGGAGCTTACGCCAGCATCGGCGCGGAGTTTTGCCAGCTGCTCAACGTTTTTAAGCGCCTGCACGTTCTCTTTTGCCGCCTGCAACAGATCGCTGTAGCGTTTTACTTCCACATAGCTGAGGGCCGTTTTTTCCGCGACGGCAGACATCGTGCTCATCAGCTGGTAGCGATAGCTGTCACGCTGAGCTGAAGACTGGCTGATGCTGTTATTGGTCTTGCCAAAATCGTACACCAGCTGCGTCAGGCTCAGGCCCCAGGCTGCGGAATTTCGCAACGATCCGCTCGAATCGGTGGTCTGGCTGTGACCCGTACTCCCGTTCAGGGCTATTTGTGGCATCCAGCCACTGCGCGCTTCGTCTATTTGCGCCTGGCCGATCCCCAGCTGTGCCGCCTGCTGGCTCACCGAGGGGTCGCGATCGAGAGCGAAAAGAATACTTTCTTTCATCGTCATTGCCGCAACGGGAGATATCCCCGCCTGGCCGTTATTTGCATTAGCCGCAGTCACCACCAACGAAATTAAGGTCAGGGAGGCAGATAGTCTGAGTAACCTGTTATTGCATTTCATCTTCATAATATCCCCCGACTCCAGGTGATAGCCAAATAAATACCCAGGAAGAGGTACAAATAATTCTCCAGAAATCCCTTACTCCTTCTCGATTAATTCGGGTAATAGTTCCCCAAACCCATTTCAATTGAGATGAGAGCCGTTCAATCTATTTTTCTTTTAAGAATTTACTTAAATATTTATTGATTCGCAGCATAACAAAATGTGATATGAGCAACCACACCCGCGATGTTAACGTGGTGTTACAAATAAGAAAAAAGATGGGTTTTCCGGACAAAGCGTTATAAAAGACCTTTCAGATGAAACAAATAAACCCCCTGTAATATAAAGAAAATTCTAAAATGCCCTGGTGTACATTTTTGCGTTAATTTCACCCCGAATCAGACACAAAGATTTTCAAAGAAATGTCAATTTAAGTAATCCAGCGAATAAAATTGAATTATTTTACTTTAAAAACAAAAACCGATAGAGATATGCACTAATTTATAATTACAAATTAGTTAAACATTCTAATTAGATCCATTAATCTGGCAGCTTAAGCCAAATTTTTAAGTAAAACATAGCCATAACAACATCCCAAAAAGATACATACATGTTTTTGATGACTGATTAATGCAATATCAATAATCACACGATCAAACTGTTTTTGGATAACATCCCGCACCTGTCCCGATTCCCTTTCCTGCAAAATGCTGTAAACTGCGAGGTATTGCGACATCTTGCAGGATACTGCGCCAATGCATAAAACCGCCAGACAGAAATATGTACTTGATATCATTACTGAACAAGGCCAGGCCAGCATCACCGAGCTGGCAGAGCGATTGCAGGTTTCGGCGGACACCATCCGACGCGATCTGACCGACCTGGAAAAACAGGGGCTGGCGCAAAAAAACCATGGCGGCGCCATCGCGCTTAATCTCTCGACGATGACCCGAGTAAGCAGGAATACCTTGCTGCCTGAAATCAAGCAGCGGCTGGGTAAACAGGTTGCGCAATGCGTGCCTGCGGGCTCGACGCTTTTTCTGGACGCCGGAAGCACACTGCTGGCCGTTGCCGCTTTCCTTCAGGGGCCGCTGACCATCATCACCCCTTCTCTTGATATCGCCCAACAGGTGAGCGATCGGGAAGGTATCGACCTGATCCTGCTCGGTGGAAAGTGGGATCAGAAACAGCGCCTGTTTGCCGGAAGCGCCACCCTTTCCCTGCTCTCTCGCTACCGGGCGGATATTGCCATCCTTGGCGCATGCGCGATCCATGCCGAACTCGGATTGAGCGCCAGTCAGGAGGCGGATGCCGAGGTAAAGCGTGCCATGCTCACCGCAAGCCAGGCGCACTGGGTAGTCGCCGACCATCTGAAACTCAACCAGTGCGAACCGTATCTGGTGTCTGGGTTATCCGAGATTCATCAACTGTTTTTAGATCGTCCCTGGGCAGAGCTCGGGGACCATAGCGCCTTGCAGGTTACCGTTTGCGCGCATTAACGTGGAGAAGGTCATGAATAAAGTGAAGACAATGAATATTGCGCTGATCGGGTATGGGTTTGTCGGTAAGACGTTCCATGCCCCGCTGATCCAGTCCGTCGACAGCCTGAAGCTGGCGGTGGTCTCATCCCGGGATGAAGAGAAAGTGAAACGCGACCTGCCGGACGTCCTCGTTGTCGCCACGCCGGAAGAGGCCATTCAGCACCCGGATATCGACCTGGTGGTTATCGCCTCCCCTAACGCGACCCATGCGCCGCTGGCCACCCTGGCGCTCAATGCCGGCAAGCATGTGGTAGTGGATAAGCCGTTTACGCTGGATATGCAGGAAGCGCGAGATCTGATTGCGCTGGCGCAAGAAAAACAGCGCCTGCTCTCCGTCTTCCATAACCGCCGCTGGGATAGCGATTTTCTCGGCATTAAGCAGGTGATTGAGCAAGGCCGTATCGGCAAGGTGAAACATTTTGAATCGCATATCGATCGTTTCCGCCCGGAGGTTCGTGTGCGCTGGAGAGAGCAAAACGTGCCCGGCAGCGGCCTGTGGTTCGACTTAGGCCCGCACATGATTGACCAGACGCTACAGCTTTTTGGTCTGCCGCAGTCGGTACAGGGCAACATCGCCACCCTGCGTGACGGCGCGGAGATTAACGACTGGGCGCACGTGGTGCTGAACTATCCGGAACACAAAGTGGTCCTCCATTGCAGCATGCTGGTGGCGGGTGGCGTTGCCCGCTTTACCGTCCACGGCGATAAGGCCAGCGTGGTGAAAGCGCGCATCGATCAGCAGGAAGCCCAGCTGCTGGCAGGCGTCATTCCGGGTAGCGAAAGCTGGGGTGAAGACAGCGACGCTATGGTGCTGTTTAATGCCCAGGGTGAAGCCAGCGCTATCCCTGCGCCAAAAGGCGACCAGCGGCAGTACTATATCAACGTGCGCGATGCCCTGAACGGCAAGATTGACAACCCGGTCCCTCCGGTGGAGGCGCTTGCGGTGATGGCGGTGCTGGAAGCGGCGGTAAAATCGTCGGAAACGGGTACAACTCAGGAACTGGACTTAACGGCGCCGGAGCGCACGCAACTGCAATAAGCCGCAAAAAAAAATGCCCTGCGGGTTCGCAGGGCATTATCGGTTACTGACGCTTTTTCGGCATCATGCGCAGCAGCGTGTTGTCCTTCCAGAAGTAGTGATGCATCAGCGCGGCAAAGGCGTGCAAACCAATCACGAAATACCCCAGATTCGCCAGCGTCACGTGCCACTCCTTTAGCGTATCCACCAGGTCAAAATTCCCCTCCGCCGCATGCGGCATCGTCAGGCCAAACGCAAACCAGTCATTTCCCCGGTTATACATCATCACCATGCCGATCAGCGGCAGCGCAATGAACAGCAGGTAGATTACCAGATGCCCGAGATGGGACAGCCCGGTGATCATCGCTTTTGGTTTCGGTTGAATGGGCGGAGCCGGGAATTTAAGGCGGATAAGCAGGCGCGCCACCATCAGCACCAGGATGCTGATCCCGCAGGAAACGTGGATCATATTAATAAGCGGACGATCGGTTCGCGGGAACCACCCTCTGAACTCCATGGCGCAATAGGCCATAATGACTAACAGAAAAACCAGCCAGTGGATGCTAATTTGCAGCCCCGTATATTTTGTGCGCATGTTGTTTCCCGATAAATAACCATTATCGCGCCAACATAACCACCTTTCCTGAAAATGTGAACCCCCTCGCATGGAGGGGGCTCCTGATTACGACTGCAAATAGACCACCTGCGTCTGCAAATACTCATTCAGACCGTGTTTACCATCCGCCCCGCCGATACCGGATTTACGCCAGCCCGCATGGAAGCCCTGCATCGCTTCAAAGTTTTCACGGTTAATGTAGGTCTCGCCGAACTTAAGCCCCTTAATGGCTTTCATGGCGACGTTCAGGTCCTGCGTATAAACAGACGAGGTTAAACCATAGTCGCTGTCGTTGGCCATGTTCAGCGCCTCTTCCAGGGTGTCGAAAGCCACCACCGGCAGCACCGGGCCAAAGGTCTCTTCGTGCATGATGGCCATATCCTGACGCACGTCCAGCAGCAGCGTTGGGGGATAAAAATACCCTTTGCCTTCTGCCGCTTTACCGCCAAGGACCACTTTAGCCCCCTCCTGCACCGCGCGCGCCACCTTCTGCTCCACGCGCTCCAGCGCGGCGGCGTTGATCAGCGGCCCCATGGCAATGTCCGTTCGCTCAGCCGGATTGCCAAACTGGACGGCTTTCATTGCCTCGCCCAGACGATTCACAAAGCGGTCGTAGATCCCCTTCTGGACATAGACACGTTCCGCGCAGTTACACACCTGTCCGGTATTGATGACGCGTGAATCCACAATGGCCTTCACGGCCAGCTCGAGGTCGGCATCGTCCATCACGATGGCCGGGGCTTTACCGCCCAGCTCCAGCCCCACTTTGGTGATGTTTTTCGCCGCCGCAGCCATGATCTTTTCACCCGCCCCGACGCTGCCGGTCATGCTGACCATCGCCACTTTCGGGTTCCCGGCCAGCTCCTGTCCGACGGTTTCACCCCGTCCCAGCACCAGGTTAAAGACGCCTTTCGGCAGGCCAATCTCATCGACGATTTTGGCAAACGCAATAGCGTTGTTTGGGGTAAATTCGCTCGGTTTGATAACGATGGTGTTGCCGGTGATCAGCGCGGGTGCGAGCTTACGGGCAATCAGGAAGAAGGGAAAGTTCCACGGCAGAATGCCGGTGGTGACGCCAAGGGCGCGCTTAAACACCAGAATATTTTCACCCGGACGGTCGCTCTGAATGATTTCCCCTTCATAGCGGCGCGCCCACTCGGCCATATAGTCGATATAGTCAGCGGTAAAGTTCACTTCCACTTCCGCCAGCTGCTGGATCTTGCCGCCTTCGGCCACAATCAGCGCGCTGATTTCACTGACGCGCTCGCGGATCCCGGCGGAAATTTTGCGTAGCCAGCTGGCGCGTTCAATGGCAGGCAGCGCCTCCCAGCCAGCCTGCGCGCGCTCTGCCGCGTCAATGGCCTTGCGGGCGTCCTCGGCGCTGCCGTCGGGAATACGGGAAATGACCTCTTCCGTGGCCGGATTGATCACGTCAATCCATGCATCACCCTGCCAGGCAACAAACTGTCCATCAATATACATAGGATGTTGTACGGGTACTGTCATAACCTGCTCCTGTAATCACACTGTTTTTAACAAGTAAACTTAATGTTAAAAACTATAATTACCGGGGCAATTGCCTACTCTATGGGTCTGTTTTTGTGAGATATCTCATAAAAGAAACGGGTCAGCCCGTTTCCAAAATCACAAATCGGCAACATAGGATGCCCGTTTGCGTAAAAGATGGCGCAAACGGGCAGAGTATTACAGCAGGGAACGGCTCACCAGCGCGTCGGTGAGAATGACGTCGTTTCGCAAGATCTGCCACGCGGCGTCCACTTCTGCAGGGATATCGACATGGGCAATGAAATCACGTCCCGCCGGACCGTAGCCGTTGATGTCGTCCCTGAGTCGCGGAAATTCACCCAGCACCAGCGACAAGTAGCGCTCTACCGGCCATAACCCCTCGACCGGGCCGCTGAACACCAGACCGTCCTCGCTGTTTTGCAGCACGGGCGTCAGGCCGGGATGACTCACCCATGCGGGCGATGCGGCCTCGTCACGGCATACGCGGGCGAACGTAGCCATTGTGCGACGCTGCATCGTCGGGTCCTGCACCACCAGCACCCGGGCGGCGTTCAGTCCGGCTTGTTTCATCAACGCCCGGCTGAAGCGGGCGTTTTCGCCACAGTTGGTCGACTGATCCTCAACGTGAAGATGCTCGGCCGGAATGTTCCAGAATTCACGGGCGATGTCGGCCAGAATAGCCGCCTCAGCACGCCCGGTGGTGGGTATCCTGTTATAGCGGGGGTGTTTCGCAATCGCGGCGTAGAGGAAGGTCGTCGAGTGACCGATCCCGCCGCTGATGATCAGAGGAACACCCTGTTCAGCCGCGATTTTACAGGCAGCATCAATCGCGGGGATCACCGCGTTACCCGCCAGAATCACCAGATCAACGGGCTGGTTGTCCTGATAGTCGTCCTGAGCAAGCCACGCCCCAACGGTATTCACGGCGTCGAGGGTTATGCCAGGCAGACAGGGGAAAAGTGCCATTGTCATCGTTACCTCCTTACAACATACAGAGCCTTCGATTATCCCCCTTTCTGCGCGTCATGCTATGGCATGAATGCTGAAAAAAGAGGGCCGGAACGTTCTCAAAAAGCACTCACATTTGATTAACATGAGAAAATCGTATTCACTTGAATTATGATTTGCGTCAGCCTTAGAATCATTAGCCCGCTCACAATTCAACTTTTAGAAAGGTAAACCACGCTATGCGCCTGCCCCAACGCGACCCTTATGCTCCTCGCGAGTGGCAGCCACACGAGAAACCCGCCCTGCTGGGTTCCCCTTCCACCCCGGAACATCCGACGTCGAAACGGATCGCCTATGGCGTGGTCGGCCTGCTGGTGTGTCTGACCGGGGCGCTGGGTAACGCGGTCGTCACCGCCAATCTGCAAAATCTGCAAGGCACCTTTGGCGCCTGGTCGACTGAAATCGCCTGGTTGCCTGCCGTCTATGTCATGACCAACGTCTCCATCAACCTGCTGCTGGTAAAGTTTCGCCAGCAGTACGGTTTGCGCGCCTTTACGGAAGGCTTCCTGGTGCTGTATGTGCTGGTCACCTTTTTCCACCTGTTTGTGAACGATCTCAGCTCGGCGCTGATGGTACGGGCGGCACACGGGATGGTCGCCGCCGCGCTGAGTTCGCTCGGCATTTATTACCAGATACAGGCCTGGCCCGCGAAGCACCGGCTGAAGGCGCTGACCATCGGCATAACCGGGTCGTCGCTGGCGATCCCGCTGGCGCGGCTGTTCTCCACCGAGCTGTTACAGCTTGACGAGTGGCGCGGGCTGTACTTCTTCGAGCTGGGTCTGGCCCTGATCTCCCTGGCCTGCGTGATGGTGCTCAAGCTGCCGCCGGGCGATCGGCGTAAAGTCTTCGAGAAGAAAGATTTCATCACCTTCTTTTTGCTTGCGCCCGGCATGGCGCTGCTGTGCGCGGTTCTGTCGTTAGGGCGTCTGGACTGGTGGTTTGAAGCGCCGTGGATCGGCTGGGCGCTGGCTCTCTCGCTGGTGCTGATTGTCTCCGCGATCGTGTTTGAACATAACCGCAGCAACCCGCTACTCAATACCCGTTGGCTCTCCAGCGGCAGCATCGTACGCCTGGGGCTGATTATGCTGCTGATCCGCATCGTACTGGCGGAGCAGAACACGGGCGTCATCGGCTGGCTGCAATATGTGGGCCTACAGAATGAACAGATGACCCATCTGGCGTGGGCTATTTTCGCCGGGATCGTCTGCGGTATCGTCACCAGCTGTCTGACGATTAAGCCCACTAAACTGGCCTGGCCGATTATCACCTCGCTGGCGCTGATGATCGTTGCCTCGCTGCTGGACAGCCAGTCCAACAACCTGACCCGGCCGGATCAGCTTATATTCAGCCAGTTCCTGCTGGGCTTCGGCAGCGCGTTCTTCCTTGCGCCTGCGATGCTGGCCGCCATTGGCGGGGTGATCGCCGATCCGCGCAATCTGGTCAGCTTTTCCGTGATGTTTGGCATGAGTCAGAACCTTGGGGGCCTGCTGGGGTCCGCCATCCTCGGCACCTTCCAGACCTGGCGCGAGAAGTACCATTCCAGCCTGCTGGCTGACCAGCTCACCACCCTTAACCCGCTGGTGAACGAACGCATACAGCTTTACACCCAGATGTACAAAAGCCTGATTGGCGACAGTTCCCTGCTGGGAACTCAGGCCATTACCCAGCTCCAGACGGTGACGGCGCTTGAGGCAAACATTCTGGCTTACAACGATACTTATCTCCTGACGGCGAGCATTGCCACTGCCACGCTGGTCTGGATTTTATGGCGCTTGCTACGCCTGCGCATCACCGCCCGTATGGCCCTTAAGAACGCCACTGGCAACAAGTAATGACTATTTATCAGGAGAAGTTATGAGTCAGCAGGATGCCGCCAAAGAGCAGGCCAACACCCGCAAAAATGTGCGCGTCGTTTCCATTTTCACCGCCGCGGCTATCGGCATTGTCGGGGTACTGGTGATCCTTTATGCCTGGCAGCTGCCCCCGTTTACGCGTCATGCCCAGTTTACCGATAACGCCTACGTGCGCGGCCAGACCACGTTCATCAGTCCGCAGGTAAACGGCTACATTACCGAGGTCCATGTTCAGGATTTCGCGCAGGTTAAAAAAGGCGAGCTGCTGTTGCAGATAGATGACCGCATCTATCGCCAGCGCGTCCATCAGGCAGAGGCGCAGCTGGCAATGAAAATTGCAGCCCTGAATAACAACCTGCAACAGCGCAAAAGCGCGGAAGCGGTGATTGCCAAAAACGAGGCGGCGCTGAAAAACGCCCGTGCCCAAAGTCTGAAAACCCAGGCGGATTTGAAACGCGTGAAAGAGCTGACCGCGGACGGCTCCCTCTCCATTCGCGAGCGCGATTCGGCGCTGGCCAGTGCCGCCCAGGGGAGCGCTGATATCGACCAGGCGAAAGCAACGCTTGAGATGTCGCGTCAGGATTTACAAACGGTCATCGTCAATCGCGGTTCGCTGGAAGCGGACGTTGAGAATGCGAAAGCCGCGCTGGAGCTGGCGCAGATCGATCTGCAAAACACCCGCATTGTCGCGCCGCGTGACGGTCAGCTCGGGCAGATTGCGGTGCGTCTGGGGGCGTACGTCACCGCCGGGACGCACCTTACCACGCTGGTCCCGCCGCAGCACTGGGTGATCGCCAACATCAAAGAGACGCAGCTGGCGAATTTACGCGTCGGACAGCCGGTGAAATTCACCGTCGATGCCTTAAACGATAAAGCCTATCAGGGGCGCGTGGAGAGCATATCCCCGGCCACAGGGGTCGAGTTCAGCGCTATCACCCCGGATAACGCCACGGGCAACTTTGTTAAAATCGCCCAGCGCATCCCGGTACGCATTGAGGTACTCGGTGAGCCGGAGGCGTACCGGTTGCTGCGTCCTGGCATGTCGGTGCAGGTGACCATCGACACGCGGGAGGCGAAACAATGACGCTTCGCCCGATAGCTGGCCTGCTGATAATGGCTTTCCTGGCGGGATGCCAGTCGGTAGACGTTGAGCCCGCCAAATCGTCCCTGCACATACCGGCCCAGTGGCGCGCGACGTCGGGGCCAGCCAGCCCGACAGAGCAGCTCTGGTGGCGAAATTTTCACGACAGCAATCTGAATCGCTATGTGGATCAGGCGCTGAAGAATAACAGCGACGTGCTGATTGCCCGCGAGCGGATTAACGAGTACCAGGCCCGGGTGTACGCCGCCGACGGCAGCCTGTTCCCGTCGCTTGACGCGGGCGTGACCGGGACGCGCGCGCGTTCGCAGTCCGCCGTCACGGGGCTTCCGGTATACAGTACGTTGTACAAAGGCAGCCTGACCGCCAGCTACGACGTGGATATCTGGGGCGTCAACCGCAGCACCTCCCGTGCCGCTGAAGCGTCGCTGGAGGCACAAAAGGCGGCGGCCGCGGCGGCTGATCTTACCGTCGCATCCTCGGTGGCCTCCGGGTACGTCACCCTGCTGTCGCTGGACGAACAGCTCCGCGTTACCCGGTCCACGTTGAAGTCGCGTGAAGAGGCGTTCAACCTCGCCAAACGACAGTTTGAGACGGGATACAGCTCTCGCCTTGAGCTGATGCAATCGGATTCTGAGCTGCGCGCCACCCGCGCCCAGGTTCCACTGCTTCAGCACCAGATTGCGCAGCAGGAAAATGCGCTTAGCCTGCTGCTGGGCAGCAACCCGGGTGACGTTGCGCGCGGTGAAAGCTTTGATGCCCTGACGCCGCTGAAACTGCCCTCCCAGCTGCCGTCGACGCTACTGAACCGGCGCCCGGATATCGTCCAGGCTGAACGTCAGCTGATTGCGGCGGACGCGACGCTGGCGGCATCGCGCGCCAGCCTGCTGCCGTCGATCAACCTCACGGCCACGGGATCGGTGCAGGATCGCACGCTGTCGGGATTGCTGGATAACCCCCTCCAGCTCTGGAGCGTGGGCGGCAGTATTCTTGCGCCGCTGCTGAACCGTCAGGCGCTGAATGCTCAGGTAGATATCTCCCAGTCCCAGCGGAATCAGGCGCTGTATAGCTACGAAAAAACCGTGCGTAACGCGTTTGCTGAGGTGAATGACAGCCTTGATGCCATCACCCGCTATCAGGAACAGCTTACCGAGCTGCTGGCACAGCAGACGGTCGCGCAGGAGACGCTGCGGATTGCGCAAAACCGCTACCGCAATGGGTACTCTTCTTACCTGGATGTGCTCGATGCGCAGCGCACGCTGTTCTCGGTGCAGACCAGCGTGGTACAGGTGAAAAACAACCTGCTGCTGGCGCAGATTGATTTGTATAAAGCGCTGGGCGGAGGATGGAATTCCCCCCCCCACACAATTATTTAATAAAATCATTAATGAATTTATTTTATTAAAAATCAATAACTCCAAAGTCTCTTTGCCTGAAGATGTTTCAATGCATGGCTAAAATTTGAATCTGGAACCTTTCGATTTATGCTTATATTCGTTGCAACCAATGGGAAATCTCTAAATATTTCCGTACCCTTGTCTATGGTTACTACAAAATTATCAAAACTAATGAAACGTTCATGCGCATGGTCTCTGAATACAGTATCTGGACAAGAACAAATTTTTATTGTTGCTAGGATCTTTTTTACGTTAGGCTTTTCGACAAAACGCCTCATATAATTTACAAGTTCAGTATGCATAACTGAATCGATAACATCTCCAACAGTAAATATCGTAATGCTATATTTTTTATTTTCATCATTTAGTAACGAAACTATCTTTTCAAGAGTGGTTTTCCTTTTGTTAATATCCTCGCAAATATTTACCCCGAAGTAACGATCTATTATAGTAATAACTTTCGAGTGCTTGGCAAGCTTGCTAAATTGGCGTTTCCAAATTAAATCTATATCATCACCTGGGAAGATCCCCTGCTGGGATAAAGTAAAACTATTAGTTACTGAAGGCGATTCTAAAAAACTATCGATCTTGCATAAATCAAACCCATTGGAAATATTGGGGCAGTCATCATTAATACCTAGATTATTAAAGCATTGAGGAACTAAAACCAAATCAACACCAAATTGTTCACACTGTGTTTTCAAGCCTATCAAAGATGGATAATCATTTATCCTTTGGTATCCAGTTATCATGTTGTTAGTAAGGTTCGTACTTAAAGCTGCTAGCCAGCGCTCCCTATATTTTACTGGGACAAATTCTATCCATTCTTTATAATTTTCTAAATATGCTGATGGATATACTAAGCATCCTCTTTCGAACCAAAATTTCAATAATACTGTATTTACTAAATTTGAGCCATTTGATGTAAGATCATCACAACCTAAAAAATCCTCATCGAAATGAAAGTCAACAATCATTTCAACCTCCAAACAAATCATTTAGACGCTCTTCAAAAAAACCCTCAGGCCAGAGCTCAGTAAAGTCCCCCTCATCATCCAATGGTAAATCAATAATTTTAGAACCTTCAGTATCAGATATAACATAATACACTTTCACTAGACTTTTATTTATTCTTTCTTGCCTTATTCTTTTTTGAATCCGAAGCATCAAAGCCTCACTATGAGTTTCAATGATCCACTGGTTGTTATTTTTCTTCGCATTTACAGAATCAATAAAAAGATCGGCAAGATGTGCCTGAAGTTTTGGATGCAAATGTATTTCTGGTTGTTCAACACATATTGTTGTATTTTTTGAAACTACTGCCTCAGTAATAATAGGCATCACTTGACCAATTCCAAAACCAACATCCACAGGTGTAACTATTGTGTTTGTTCTGGTATCTTGCAACGTAAGCGATACAACGTGTCCTGTAGTATAATCACCCAAATTTGAAACATTTATTATATAAGGTATTTCAAAATTACATAACCAATCATTTAGTTTTTCCACTGTCTCAGGGCCAGATTCATAAATCTCACCGCCAAGATTTGTTTCACCTTTAGTTTCTGAGATAGAATCCTTTGCTGTAGAATAAAAACGTTTAGGATGCGTTCTCAGTGGGCCCAGATATTTTACTTTTGAAAACTCATATTTTATTTCTTCACTAATAGACTGCAATGTTTCATTTGGAATATTTGTCATGAACTCGCTTGCAAGCAATAAAGGAAGTGACAGATCTTTTCTTACCTTATATACACCACTTGATAGCGATTCATAGATCCATTTGTTTATATCATCTGTTGCTTCAGCATAAATCCTACTGTTCTTACGTTCAAAATACCCATAGAATGAGTTTATTGTCTTATCGTCAGCATAATAACTCCAGTCAGATGATTTTGTATAACCACTAGCACCCTTAGCTAAGTTTATATATAATTTTGATTGTTTTGAATTTGGAGTCGCAACTGTATATCTGCACTCACTCAAGACATTATCTACTTTTTCAGAAACATTAATACTTTGGAAAACTAGATCCATAGTTCTAATGTCAGAACTTGCAAATATGGGCTTTTCGGAAAATTCATCCTTATATTGTTCAGCAGTTAAACCAATGGAAAATGAAAATGAAAGTCTCATTTTCTTTGATGAGTCATGGCCATTAACTACAGCTAAAAAACCGCCTAAATCAACATTTTTACCGCAAGAAACAAAATTAGCAGTTCCTGAGGCATTAGCTAATGATTGTTTTAAACCAAGAATAGCTTGTATTATGGAGCTTTTCCCAGAAGAATTTTGCCCAAAAATCAGTGTTATAGGTGCGAATTCTATCTCTTGCATGGAACAAAAGGATTTAAAATTCTCCAGTTTTAATTTTGAAAGCATAACTTCTCTCCTAATACATATAAAAAAATCATTATTGAATCTGCTCCATCGCCTGCAAGATACGCTTATCCGAAATGGGATACGGCGTTCCCAGCTGCTGAGCGAAGAAGCTGACGCGCAGCTCCTCGATCATCCAGCGGATCTCCCGCACGTCGTCGTCATCGCGACGCGCCGGCGGCAGTTTGTTGAGCCACTGCTGCCACGCCTGCTGCACGTTTTCGACTTTCAGCATCTGCGCACGATCGCGATGCGGATCGACCGCCATTTTCTCCAGACGCTTCTCAATCGCCTGCAAATAACGCAGCGTATCGCCCAGACGCTTAAAGCCGTTGCCGGTGACAAAGCCGCGATACACCAGCCCCGCCATCTGCGCCTTGACGTCCGACAGCCCCAGGGCCATGGTCATATCCACCCGCCCCTTCAGGCGCTTGTTGATATTGAACACGGCGGTAAGGATCTGCTCAACCTGTCTGGCAATCTCCACCACGGTGTCGTTCAGCTCCGCGCGCACCTTTTCATGAAGCTGAGCAAAGCCCTCTTCCGTCCAGACCGGACCGCCCGCCTCGTGGATCAGCTTATCCACACCGCAGGAGATGCAGTCGTCGATCAGATCCAGCACCTTACCGTACGGGTTAAAGTAGAGCCCCAGCTTGGCTTTGTTCGGCAGCTTCTCGTGCAGATACTTAATCGGCGACGGGATGTTAAGCAGAAGCAGTCGACGCAGCCCGCGCCACATCATCTGCTGTTGCTCCTGCTGATTGTCAAAGAGCTTAATCGCCACGCTGTCGCGCTCATCCACCAGCGCGGGCCAGGCTTTCACCTTATAGTTCCCGCGCTTCTGCTCGTAGCTTTCCGGAAGCTGACCAAAGCTCCAGATGTGCAGCCCGCTCTGCTCAATGCCGTCATCGGCCACCGCAGAGAGCGTCTCCTGGACTTTACCTTTCAGCGCCTCTTTCAGCTCCGTCAGAGAACGGCCTTCGAGCAGCTTTTTGTTTTTATCGTCCACCACGCGGAATGTGATTTTCAGGTGATCGGGCACCTGATCCCAGTTCCAGTCGTCGCGGTCGATGGTGGTCCCGGTCATGCGGCGGAACTCACGCTCCAGCGCGTCCAGCAGCGGCAGCTCCAGCGGCGTGACGCGGCCTAAAAACGCTTCGGCGTAGTTCGGCGCCGGCACAAAGTTACGCCGCACCGGTTTAGGCAGGGATTTGATTAATGCTATGACCAGCTCACGGCGCAGGCCGGGAATTTGCCACTCAAACCCGCTCTCTTCCACCTGGTTTAACAGCGGCAGCGGAATGTGTACCGTCACACCATCGGCATCCGCGCCCGGCTCAAACTGATAGGTCAGACGCAGCTTGAGGTTGCCCTGATGCCAGAAGTTCGGGTAATCGAGCTTGCTGACCGACTCCGCGCCCTCTTTGATCAGCATGCTCTTTTCAAAGTTGAGCAGGTCCGGGGTCTCTTTGCTGGCTTTCTTCCACCAGCTGTCGAAATGGCGCGCCGAGATCACATCGTGACTGATGCGCTGATCGTAAAACTCAAACAGCGTCTCGTCGTCCACCAGAATGTCGCGACGGCGAGACTTGTGCTCAAGCTCTTCCACCTCGGCGCGCAGCTTCAGGTTTTCGCGGAAGAAGGCATGACGCGTCTGCCAGTCGCCTTCCACCAGCGCGTGGCGGATAAACAGCTCGCGACTCAACGCCGGATCGATCTGGCTGTAGTTAACCTTCCGCGCACCGACCACCGGCAGGCCATAGACGGTGACTTTTTCCGTCGCCATCACCGCGCCCTGCCCGCGCTCCCAGTGCGGCTCGCTGTATGAGCGTTTCAGCAGGTGCTGCGCCACCGGCTCAACCCACTCCGGATCGATACGCGCGGCAATACGCCCCCACAGACGGCTGGTTTCCACCAGCTCGGCGACCATGGTCCACTTCGGCGGCTTCTTAAACAAACCGGAGCCCGGGAAGATGGAGAAACGCGCGTTGCGTGCGCCGGTATATTCCTGCTTATCCGCATCCTTCATCCCGATATGAGACAGCAGGCCGGTCAACAGGGCGATATGAATTTCGCGGTACTCCGCCGGTTCACTGTTTACCGGGATGCCCAGCTCTTTCACCACCTGGCGCAGCTGGGTGTAGATATCCTGCCACTCGCGTACGCGCAGGTAGTTGAGGAAATCCACCCGGCACTGACGGCGGAACTGGTTCGACGAGAGCGCTTTTTGCTGCTCGCCAAGGTAGTTCCACAGGTTCACAAAGGCGAGGAAATCGGACTCTTTATCGTGGAAGCGACGGTGTTTTTCATCCGACGCCTGCTGCTTGTCCATTGGACGCTCGCGCGGATCCTGAATGGAGAGCGCCGAGGTAATGATCATCGCCTCGCGCACGCAGCCGTGTTTTTGCGCCTCCAGCACCATGCGCGCCAGACGCGGGTCGACCGGCAACTGGCTAAGCTGGCGACCCAATGGCGTTAGCTTGTAGGCCGTCGCCTGTTCGTCGGTGGTGATGGCCCCCAGCTCTTCCAGCAGCCGCACCCCGTCCTGAATATTGCGCTTATCCGGCGCTTCCACAAACGGGAAGGCGGCGATATCGCCCAGCCCCAGCGCGGTCATTTGCAGGATAACGGATGCCAGGTTGGTCCGCAGGATCTCCGGATCGGTAAACTCCGGGCGCGACAGGAAATCGTCTTCCGAATAGAGACGAATACAGATCCCTTCCGACACGCGGCCGCAGCGACCCTTACGCTGATTAGCCGACGCCTGCGAAATCGGCTCAATCGGCAGGCGCTGAACTTTGGTTCGGTAGCTGTAGCGGCTGATGCGCGCCGTACCCGGGTCGATCACGTATTTAATACCCGGTACGGTCAGCGAGGTTTCGGCCACGTTAGTCGCCAGCACGATGCGGCGTCCGCTATGGGGCTGGAACACGCGGTTCTGCTCGCTGTTCGACAGGCGCGCGTACAGCGGCAGGATCTCAGTATGGCGCAGATCGCGTTTGCTGAGCGCATCGGCGGTATCACGGATCTCGCGCTCGCCGCTCATGAAGATCAGAATGTCGCCAGAACTCTCGTTGCCCAGCTCGTCGACGGCATCAAAGATGGCCTGAAGCTGGTCGCGCTCGGTATCGTCCGCCTCTTCCACAATCGGGCGATAGCGCACTTCAACCGGGTAGGTGCGGCCTGAGACTTCAATGATCGGCGCATTGTTGAAATGTTTTGAGAAGCGCTCGGGGTCGATGGTCGCGGAGGTGATGATGATTTTCAGATCCGGACGCCGGGGCAGCAGCTCTTTCAGGTAGCCGAGCAGGAAATCGATGTTCATGCTGCGCTCGTGCGCTTCATCAATGATGATGGTGTCGTACTGCATCAGCAGACGATCCTGCTGGATTTCCGCCAGCAGGATACCGTCGGTCATCAGCTTAACCATGGTGTTATCGCTGACGTGATCGCTGAATCGCACCTTGTAGCCGATGCAGCCGCCCGGCTCCGTTTGCAGCTCTTCCGCAATACGGTTCGCCACGGTGCGCGCCGCCAGACGACGCGGCTGGGTGTGACCGATCAGCCCTTTCACCCCGCGGCCCAGCTCCATGCAGATTTTCGGCAGCTGGGTGGTTTTACCTGAACCGGTTTCCCCCGCGACGATCACCACCTGATGGTCGCGTACGGCCTCAAGAATGTCCTGTTTCTTCTGGCTGACGGGCAGATTTTCCGGATAGGTAATCTCCGGACGTGCGGCTTCACGCAGCACAACTTTCCCTGCCGCCTGTTCAATCTCGTTGGCCATCTCCTGGTAAATGGCCTGTTGTGCATCAGGATTTTTAACCTTCTTCACGCCGTGCAGACGGCGCGCAAACCGCTGTTTATCGCGCAGCATCAGCGAATCAAGCTTTTGCATCAGCATCGGGAAGGTCAATTTTTGGTGTTCTGTCATAGCGTTAACGGGCAGTGCACTGCCGGATAAAATCTCTTTTTAATGATTGCTATAGAGTACCACATCAGCGCTTTTCGCGCCTTATTCAAAAAATTCGAACATAGGCTTCGATATATTGCGCTATCCCTGTGGCAGGATTGTGAATAAAGTGTCAACAAGCAACGGGGCAACCCCCTCAATCAAATACAAAACAGGAATTTCCCATGAGCAAAGTATTAGTGTTGAAATCCAGTATTCTGGCAGGGTATTCACAGTCTGGTCAGCTGTCTGACTATTTCGTTGAACAGTGGCGTGAACAGCACAGCGCGGATGAAATCACCGTGCGTGACCTGGCGGCAAACCCAATTCCTGTTCTGGACGGCGAGCTGGTTGGCGCGCTGCGTCCGAGCGATGCGCCTCTTACCCCACGTCAGCAGGAAGCCCTGGCGCTCTCCGACGAGCTGATTGCTGAGTTGCAGGCGCACGACGTTATCGTGATCAACGCCCCAATGTACAACTTCAACATTCCTACCCAGCTGAAGAACTACTTCGACCTGGTGGCGCGCGCTGGTGTAACCTTCCGTTACACCGAGAACGGCCCGGAAGGTCTGGTGAAAGGTAAACGCGCTATCGTCCTGACCAGCCGCGGCGGTATTCACAAAGATACCCCTACCGACCTGGTCGCACCGTACATGACGCTGTTCCTGGGCTTCATCGGCATTACCGACGTGAACTTTGTGTTCGCTGAAGGTATCGCTTACGGCCCGGAAGTGGCCACCAAAGCGCAGACCGACGCGAAAGCCGCTATCGACAGCCTGGTCGCTGCCTAAGTTTTCCCCCTCTCACCGCCCGGTGGGAGGGTTTTTCTTTTCCCCCGTATTTCGTTATCATCCGCACCCACTCTCCAGCCCGGCGGCCTGATGTCTGTCATTATCGATACGTTTATTGCACCACCCTGTCACGACGACATTGAGATCCTCTGGCAGGACGAGCATCTGCTGCTGATCAATAAACCTTCCGGTCTGCTCAGCCTGTCGGGGAAAAATCCGCAAAACCGCGATTCCGTCCACCACCGTCTGGTTCAAACCTTTCCCGGCTGCACGCTGGTGCATCGTCTTGATTTTGGCACTTCGGGTCTGATGGTCATTGCGCGTAACAAAGCGATCAACGCCGCGCTTTGCCACCAGTTCAGCCAGCGCGCCGTGAACAAGGTTTACACCGCCCTGCTGTGCGGACATGTGGAACAGGACGAAGGGACCGTGGATGCGCCGATTGCCAAAGATCCGGCGCTGTTTCCGCTGATGACGATCTGTGCCCGCACCGGTAAGCCCGCTCGCTCCCGCTATCGGGTGGTGGAACGTATTTACCAGGATACGACAATGCCGCTGACGCGGGTTGAGCTTACCCCGGAGACCGGGCGCACCCACCAGCTGCGCATTCACTGCCAGCAGTTAGGCCACCCTATTCTGGGGTGCGATCTGTATGGTGGTCTGGAATGGCCGGGGGCGGAAGAAACGCCCCGGCTGATGCTGCATGCCAGCGCTCTGAATTTTATTCATCCGCTGAGCGGCGAGACGATAAACGCCCGTCACGCCGCGCCGTTCTGAGCGGGGATTACCACATTAAATCGTCAGGGATTTTGAAGTCTGCGTACGGATCGTCTTCGTCCTGCTCTTCCTGACTCAGGGCGCTGTTTAGCACAATGCTGTCCGCATCGCGCTGGGCAATTTTATCCGCCACTACCGCCGGGATAATCGCGTAATCACAGTCACCATTCGCGTTAATCACCAGTCGGGCAATCGCCAGACGGCCGTTGATCAGCTGGGTTTGCGTCTGCTTATCGACCTCGATTTTTTTGATCAGGTTGCCGTCGGTAAAGTTAAAGGTAATGTTGCCCTTCGCCACGGTGATGCGGTTCATCTCAATCAGCTGCTTCACTTGCGCCCTGAACTCTTTTGCCAGCACCGCCTGTTTTTGCTGTTCGCTCAGCTGCTTATCACGCTCCAGCTGGGCTTTCTTGTTCTCTTCAACAGCCTCTCTCGCCTCGCGAGCCTGGACGCGGGATTTTTTCGCCGTGCGCTGGACCTTCGCCATCTTTTTACTGCTGACTAAGCCCGCTTTCAGCATCTGCTCTTGCAGGGTGAGTTTTGTCATGTTCGTTTAAACCGGTTGGAAATGTCGGGGGATTATACCTGAATCGCGCAGTTCATGAAGAACCCTCATGACGCAGTGAAATTAAGTCACTTCCCCTGTGCCAGGGGCTCAGGCATAAATTATGCATTGATAACGTTCCGGCAACATGAACTTAGGATGCATAACCAAATGAGTCAGGCTTTCACATTTACCCTTAAGCGCAGTTGCTTTGATGAAAATTATAACCCGTCAGAAAACACGCGTACCACCACCAACTTCGCCAACCTGGCGCGTGGCGAGAAGCGTCAGGAGAACCTGCGCAATACGCTGGTGATGATCAACAACCGCTTTAACGCGCTGGCGAGCTGGGATAACCCGAAAGCTGACCGCTATGCCGTCGAGCTGGAGATTATTTCAGTCGATATGAATATCGGCGGCGATTTTACTTTCCCGGCCATCGAAATTCTGCAAACGACGATCGTGGATAAAAAAACCCACGAGCGCATCGAAGGCATCGTCGGAAATAACTTCTCATCGTATGTTCGTGACTATGATTTCAGCGTCCTGCTGCTGGAGCATAATAAAGACCGGGCCCGTTTTACCCTCCCCGAGAATTTTGGCGAGCTGCACGGCAATATCTTTAAAAGCTTCGTTCATTCTGCGGAATATCAGGCGAACTTCAAAAAAGCGCCGGTGATCTGCCTGAGCGTCTCCAGCAAAGACACCTATCGTCGTACCGGTAACCACCACCCGGTGCTGGGCTATGAGTACCAGCCGGACGGCGAGTCACTAACGGAACAGTACTTCGCGAAGATGGGCCTGAAGGTTCGCTATTTCATGCCGGAAAACAGCGTCGCGCCTTTTGCCTTCTTCTTCACCGGCGATTTACTGCGTGATTACACCAATCTGGAACTGATCGGCACCATCAGCACCATGGAGACGTTCCAGAAGATCTATCGACCTGAAATTTACAATGCCAATTCCGCTGCGGGACAGTGCTATCAGCCCGACCTGAATCAGCAGGATCACTCATTAACCAAAATCGTCTATGACCGTGAAGAGCGCAGCCGGCTGGCCATTGAACAGGGTAAATATACCGAAGAGCGGTTTATCAAACCCTATAAAACCCTTCTTGAGCAGTGGTCTCAACACTTCACGCTTTAATTTAATACGGATAAAAGGTTCTTTTATGAAAACATTGCTCCCGACATCGACGGCTGGCAGCCTGCCGAAACCCACCTGGCTTGCGCAGCCGGAAACGCTCTGGTCGCCGTGGAAACTCCAGGACGAAGAATTACTGGCAGGGAAACAGGATGCGCTGCGTTTGTCTCTGGATGAACAGATTCGCGCCGGGATTGATATCGTCAGCGACGGGGAACAAACCCGCCAGCATTTTGTCACCACCTTTATTGAACATCTCAGCGGCGTGGATTTTGAGAACCGTCAGACGGTGCGCATCCGTAACCGCTACGATGCGAGCGTGCCGACCGTGGTAGACGCGGTGGCGCGCCAGAAGCCGGTGTTTGTTGACGACGCGAAATACCTGCGCCAACTGACAGATAAGCCGATCAAATGGGCGCTGCCCGGCCCGATGACCATGATCGACACGCTATACGATGCCCACTATAAAAGCCGTGAAAAGCTGGCCTGGGAGTTCGCTAAAATTCTCAATCAGGAGGCCCGCGAGCTGGAAGCGGCTGGCGTGGACATTATTCAGTTCGACGAACCTGCCTTTAACGTCTTTTTCGACGAGGTGAATGACTGGGGTATCGCCGCGCTGGAGCGCGCCATTGAAGGGCTGAAATGCGAAACCGCGGTTCATATCTGTTACGGGTACGGCATCAAAGCCAATACGGACTGGAAAAAGACGCTCGGCTCCGAGTGGCGCCAGTATGAAGAGGCATTTCCAAAGTTGCAGACCTCGAAGATCGATATCATCTCGCTGGAGTGCCACAACTCGCGCGTGCCGATGGATCTGCTGGAGCTTATCCGCGGTAAAAAAGTGATGGTCGGGGCAATTGACGTGGCAACCCAGACCATCGAAACGCCGGAAGAGGTCGCCGATACGCTGCGCAAGGCGTTGCAGTTTGTTGATGCAGACAAGCTCTATCCGTCCACCAACTGCGGTATGGCTCCCCTTTCCCGCCAGGTCGCCAACGGTAAGCTGAAGGCGTTGAGCGCCGGGGCTGACATTATCCGTCGCGAGCTTGCCCGCTAACCTTCAGGTTTGCCAGTACAGTGGCGTACCGAATCGCTCAATATAGTAATCAATCACCGCCCTGACGTTCAGGGGCGGATGACGCGCGTTCGGGTAAATCGCCGCAATCGTCAGTGGCTCCGTATTAATTGAACACTCCATTGCCGGCAGCAGCGCCACCAGCTCACCGCTTTTGAGCCGTTCGCTCACCATCCAGTCCGGGAAAAGCACAACGCCCAGGCCGCCCAGCGCCGCAATCAGGAGCGTTTCCGCGTTATTGGAAGTCATCAGCGGTACGATGGGATAGTGAACCCACGCCTCGCCCGGTTGCCGGATCAGCCAGCGGTTAGGCCCGGACGAACCGCGGTAAACCAGACAGTGGTGACGGCTGAGATCGTCCGGCCCCTCGGGTGCGCCATGTTTTTGCAGATAGTCCGGCGAGGCCGCCAGATGGTAGTACTGCTGCCCGAACACCCGGGCGTGAAACGAGGAGTCCGTCAGCGCGCCGATGCGGAAGATAACGTCTGCGGCGTCACGGTGCGGGTCGATAAAGTCGTCGGTGAGGGTCAGTTCAATGGAGAGACGAGGGTAACGCGCCAGAAGCCCCGGCAGGCCCGGCGCGATGTGCCTCTGTCCGAAAAAGACCGGGCCATTGATACGCAGCGTGCCCGACGGCTCGCGGGCGCGTTCATCCAGCTCGCGTCGCGCGTCCTCCATATTCCCGGCCATCGCCCGGGCATAGCGCACAAAAAGATGCCCGCTCTCTGTGGGCATAATCGCCCGCGTGTTGCGGTAGAAAAGCTGTTGCCCGAGGGCGTCCTCAAGCTGGTGGATCACGCGGGAAACCTGCGACGCAGAAATCCCTTCCCGCCTCGCCACCACGGAAAAATTCTGCGTTTCATAAACGTCGATAAAGATCAGCAGCGCGCGAATGCTGATATGTCCGGCATCCATCATTAATGCATTTCCTGCAAAGGTGTTTCCTGCATTATGGCATTTTTCTCAATGATGTTCAGACGTAATCTTCTCCGCCTGGAAAAAGGAGAAAAAGCGTTATGCACATTATTTTAATTTTACTGGTGATTGCCGGCGGCATGGGGCTGTCCGTGGAAGCCGGACTGCTGGGGCCGCTGGGCGCAGAGGTGGGCGACCTGTGGGCGGCGTTCAGCATATTCAGCGTGGGAACGGGGCTGACGTTTCTGCTGATGCTGTTTTTCAGCCCCCGCAACAGTCCCTCATTTTTTGCGCAGCCTTCATGGCACCTGTTGGGCGGCGTGCTCGGCCCGGTTTACGTCATCATTCTCACCATTGCCACGCCTGCGATCGGCATTGCCATGACGATGATCGGCATTCTGGCAGGCCAGGTTTTTAAAAGCCTGATTATCGACCACTATGGCCTGCTGGGTACGCCGCACCGCAGGATCGATACAAAACGCATTATTGCGCTGGGATTTATCATCGCCGCGCTCATTCTCGTGGCGCAGGGGTAACGTTATGACAGTGATTATGATTATTCTGGCGGTGATTGGCGGCGCAACGCTGAGCATTCAGGCTGCTATTAACGGGCAATTAGGCAGCAGCGTGGGGGTATTTAAAAGCGCGTTTCTGACGTTTTCCGTCGGCGCGCTGGTGACCGCCCTGCTGATCTTCTTTTTTGAGCCGAAACAGGCGGTCAGCCTGATGGATGTGCCCAAATGGCAGCTTCTGGGGGCCCTGTGCGGCGTGCCCTATATCGTGATTATGGTGCTCGCCGTGCAGCGCATCGGGACCGCCGTTGCCACGGTAGCGGTTATCCTGGGCCAGCTGGCCATGAGCATGCTGATTGATAACTTTGGCTGGCTGAACAATGAAGCCATTCCGTTTTCAGTGAGCCGTTTCGGGGCCGTCGTCTGCCTGAGTATTGCGCTCTTCTTCATCTACTCAAGCAGTAAACCTCAGCCCGAAGAGGATTAACCGCCCGCTTTGCGGGTAAAGAACAGCGTCACCGTGGCGACGGTGACGCCAAATTTCTTCATCTCGGTTTTATTAAACAGACGGGTGCTGTCCTGCAAATACATCCAGTCATCAAAGTGCAGCAGCCAGGTTTTGCCGTCCGCCTTCACGTTCATGCTGTAGCGCCAGTTAAGGGCATTGCCCGCCGCCTGGCCTGTCGCCACCCCCTCAATATCCCCCGCCGTGCCTTCGTAGCGATTCTGCCCAACGCGGCGGATATGCCAGACGCGCTGCTGCTTCTCGCCGTCATCGTAGACAAAATGTTCATTCAGGGTCAGCGTATCGCCGATAACATCCCCGGCGATCTCGACGTGAAAACGGCGGATCTGCTTACCGCTGCGATCCTGCACCATCCCCCACGCCTCGGTTTTCCCCTGGAAGTAAGTAAAAATATCAAGCCGTGGCTGCTGCTGACGATACTCCGTCACCTCGGTGCTGCATCCGGCCACCAGCATCGTCAGGGCAAGCGCCATTAACAGGAAACGTTTCATTGTGGTCCTCCGATTAACTGCTGACGCAGTTCAGGATACTCGGTACGGGGATCGAGCCAGATCGCCAGAAAGCGTGAGCTAAACGCTGCCGTCTGGCGTGGCCCGAGTGGCGTAAATTTTTTCTGCGACGCCGTGGGGCGATACCAGAATTGCCCCTGGCCGTTATTAACCACAAACGCGAGCTGCGCGCCGGGCGTGACGTCGGGCCAGAGCGCTTTTAGCATCCTCAGCCAGGCTTCACTCTGCGGCTCCTGCTGCAAAATGCCCTGCGCCTGCCACTGGTCGCGGGTCGCCTCAACCAGGTCGTCACCATCGATGTCGCGGGCATAGGTGATAATCAGCGCATTATCGCCGTCTAACCCTGTATAGCGGCCCTCGGGCGTCAGAAGCTGAGAGCTATAAACGGTAAACGGCCCCCAGGTGAGAGTGGCGTCGCCCACCTTGCGCCAGCTCAGCCAGTCTGCCGCCTGCACGGTACAGGTGAAGACGGACAACGCGAGCATCAGTACCCGCTTTCTCATTGTCGTCTCCCTATTAACAGGTGGAAAAACAGCATCAGCACCAGCCAGCCGGGGAACATCCAGCTGACGACGATAAAGGTCGGCTCCTGAAACGTAATGGCCCCCAGACGCTCGCCGATCAGGTAGGCCACCGGCCCGCCCAGGGTCGCCAGCACCGTCAGCAACCAGCCCGGCAAGGTGGTCGTGCGGGTCAGTTGCGTCCAGACGGTGGCAAACATTAGCCACAGCGCCACCATCCATAGCGGCATCAGAGACGCGCCCGTGAACGCAATCAGCCCCGTCAGCGCCCAGAGGGCGTCCAGCAGCGCGCCCGACGCCGCCAGCACAAGGGCGTATCCCCGGTATGATGGCGGTAACAACAGCCAGGCAAGCACCGCCAGCGCGATCCAGATGACCAGCCCCTGCTCGCGAAACAGCACCACCAGCGTCCAGTAGAGATCAAACCCGATGGCCAGCAGAAATACCTGCCCGTAGCGCTTCATACGCGTTCCGCAGTCAACTGCACCACGCTGATGGTGCGGGCATTAAACCCGGCTTCACAGTAGCCGAGGTAGTACAGCCACATCCGGCGGAAACGGTCATCAAACCCGAGCTTTTCAATCTCCTGCCAGGCGTGAACGAAGCGCTGACGCCAGTGCGCCAGCGTGCGGGCGTAGTCCGGCCCCATATCGAAGAGGTTACGCACCACAAAATCGGTATGGCGGGTCATGAGTTCATTCATGGCGGTAATGCTGGGCAAAAAGCCGCCGGGGAAGATGTAGCGCTGAATAAAATCGACGCTTTTGCTGTAGTCGCGATAGCGCTGATCCTGAATGGTGATGGCCTGAATCGCCATCCGCCCGCCCGGACGCAGACGCGCCTGGCAGGTGCGGAAAAATGTTGGCAGGTAGCGCTGACCGACGGCCTCAATCATCTCCACCGACACCAGCTTGTCGTAAACCCCGGTCAGATCGCGGTAGTCGCAGAGCAACACCTCAACGCGATCCTGCAACCCTGCCCGGGCGATGCGCGCGGTGGCCCAGTGGTACTGCTCCTGCGACAGCGTGGTGGTGGTCACCCGGCAGCCGTAATGACGGGCGGCATATTCCGCCATCGCCCCCCAGCCGGTGCCAATCTCCAGCAGATGATCGTTTGCCGTGAGCGCCAGCTGGTCGCACAGCCTCGCCATTTTCGCCTGCTGAGCCGCGGTCAGATCCTGCTCGTCCCCGTTAAACAGCGCGCTGGAGTACAGGAGGTGCTCATCCAGGAAGTGGGCGTAAAAGGCGTTGCCCAGATCGTAATGGGCGGCAATATTTTCCCGCGCCTGCGCGCGGGAGTTGCGCCGCATCCAGTGCCGCAGCCGTTCCACCGGTTTCCTGAGCAGGCGAAACCCTTTTTCCAGCTTTCCGAGGATTTGGCTATTGCGCGCAATCAGCTCCAGCAGCGGCGTCAGGTGGGGCGTTTCCCAGTCGCCATCCATCCACGCTTGTGCCGCGGCGAGGCTGCCCCCGGTTAAAATGCGCCAGTAGACGCCCGGAGCAAGTACCAGCACCTCAGCGTGAAGCGCGGCGGAGGCGTCGCCGAACTGGAACGTCTGCGCGCCTTCACGCAGCGTCAGCGAGCCACCGCGCAGGCCATTCAGCAGGCGGAAGAGCAGCCATCGCGCGACGCGGACGTTGCGCGGGATATCGGGTTCAAGCGCAAAGACGGGATTGGTCATGAGCGTTCACTCCTGCTGAGGGGATGGTTATGCAGCGGCACGCGCTTCAGCCACAGCCTGAGCGCCTGCCAGTAAATGGCGAAAACGGTTTTGAGGGTCATCAACGGGATCCGCACCAGCAGCGCACGCAGCGCCGTGCGCGTCAGCGGCGCCCGGCGCAGCGTCAGGGTGGCATCAAACACCTTCGTCTCCTGATGGTTTTCGATATGCATGCGCAGCGTGCTGTCCGGGCTGTTGAAGCGCCAGTGATAGATCATATCCATCGGATTAAAGGGCGAGACGTGAAACGCTTTCTCCGTCGGCGGGGCGTCCCGCCCCGCTACCGCGTAGTAATGTCGTTCATTCCACGGCGTGTTACGGACTTCGGCGAGAACCCAGCGCAGGGTGTCTTCCCCGTCATAGCAGTAGTAAAAATTGACCGGGTTGAAATGAAAACCGAAATAGCGCAGCTGGGTCAGAAGCATGACCCGCCCCGCCGGACGTTCGCCGGTCAGATATTCCAGACGCTCAAGGACACGCGCTTTGAGCGGCGTGCCCAGCGGGTAATCCGCATCATAAAATGCCGCGGGCGCAACGCGGTTACGACGCACGCCGACGGAGGGTAGCGCGTCCAGCTCATCCAGATCGAGCCAGGCCATAAACACGCTGTAGGTAAAGTGGTGCGCTTTCGGCGCAAGCCGACGATGGCGCAATGTACCGTGGTATAGGCAGCTGTTCATCTTAGTTGCCCTCCCCGGCCGCGATAGCGTTGACCACGTCCAGCGCACTGCGTACGCCATCTTCGTGGAAGCCGTTGTACCAGTACGCGCCGCAGAACCAGCTCCGCTGGCGACCGTTTATTTCGCCGCGCCGGGCCTGAGCGTGCCAGCTTTTCGGGTTAAAAAGCGGATGCTCATAGACAAAGCGGCGCAGCACGAAGCGTTCCTCCACCGGCGTTTCCGGGTTGAGGGTGACGCAAAACAGCGGGCTGCCCGGCGGCAGTCCCTGCAAGATATTCATGTTGTAGGTGACGCAGGCGCTGGCCCGATCCTGCTCGCTGAGGCGGTAGTTCCAGCTCGCCCACGCGCGTTCGCGTACCGGCAGCCAGTGCGGATCGCGGTGAAGCACCACCTCGTTACGCTGCCAGCCGATATCCCCCAGCACCTCGCGTTCAGCCTGCGTTGGGCTGGCGAGCATCGCCAGCGCCTGAGCGGAGTGGCAGGCGAAGATCACCTGATCAAAGGTGTCTGTTACGCCCTCACGCGCAATATCAACCCCACGATCGTGGCGAATAACCTGCTGGACCGGCGCGTTGAGGTGCAGCGTCAGGCGATCGCCGAGCGTATCCAGCATCGCGCGGATATACTCCCGGGAGCCGCCTGGCACCACGTACCACTGCGGACGATGGGTGATGTCCAGCAGACCATGGTTTTCAAAAAAGCGTAAAAAGAGCGGCAGCGGAAAGCGTTTCATCTCCTGTAGCGACGACGACCAGATAGCCGCCCCCATTGGCAGGATGTAGTGGCGCGCAAAAAAGGGCGTAAAACCGTGCTGGCGCAGGAACGTTTCCAGCGTGGCGGAACCATCGACTTTGCCCCTGAGCGTCTGTTTCGCCAGCCGGTTAAAGCGCACGATCTCCTTCAGCAGCGTCCAGAAGGCCGGGTTGAGTAGATTACGTCGCTGGGCGAAAAGCGACGTCAGCGTGTGCCCGTTGTACTCCAGCCCGCTCTGCGGGTTGTGCACCGAAAAGCTCATCTGCGTTTTTTGCCCGCAGATGCCCAGTTCGCTGAGCAGCCCCATGAAGCGCGGATAGGTGCGGTCGTTGTAGACGATAAAACCGGTGTCGATGGCAAAGGTGCCCTGCGGCGTGTCGACATCCACCGTTGCGGTATGGCCGCCCGGCGTGGCCTGCGCTTCAAACAGCGTAACCTGGTGATGTCCGGCGAGACGCCAGGCACAGGTTAACCCGGCGATGCCGCTGCCGATAATTGCGATTTTCATGGTCGCACCATCCTGCGCAGCAGTGCGCGCTGAAGTACATCGGGCAGGCCGGAAAGCAGGCGCAGCGCCAGGCCGAACCCGGCGGGAAACGCGATGTGATCCTTCCCTTTTGCCAGACCGCGACGAATGGCGTGGACGGCGTGCTCTACGCTGACCCGGCCCGGCATCGGGAAATCGTTTTTGCGGGTCAGCGGCGTGTCGACAAAACCGGGTGAAACGACCGTGACGGCAATCCCTTTCGGTTCCCAGTCGAGGCGCAGCGTGTCGGCAAACCAGGTTAACGCCGCTTTAGAGGCGCCATACGCTTCGGCTCGCGGGAAGTGAAGCCAGTGCGCCATCGAACTGACCAGCACCACGCGGTTGCCGGATACCAGCTGCGGCTGCAACGCCGCAAGGCAGTTTACCGGCCCGATGAAATTGGTGGTCATGACCCGCGCCACCCGCCCGGCATCCACCTCGCCGCGGTCGAGATATTCGCAGGTTCCGGCGCAGAGAATCACCGTGTCGGCAGCACAGTCCGCGAGCGCCTGGCGACAGGCGTCCCTGTCTGTCATATCGAACAGGCGCACCGTAATGTTGGGGCTGTGCTGATGCACGGCTGCCAGACGTTGCGCATCGCGCCCGCAGGCAATCACCCGGTAACCATCGTCGGCAAAAGATTTCGCCAGCCCCGCCCCGATGCCCGAGCTTGCGCCGGTGATCAGAACCGTTTTCATGATTTCACTCTTCGCTTCACGCCGCGCACGGCCCAGCCGAGTATCGGGAGATGTTCGTAAATCATCTCTCCGGCATCGTAGTAATCCCGCTGGCGAACAATGCGATCGTCGTGCATGTCTACCACGGAGCAGCCCGGCAGCTGGCGCATTGCCCCCCCGGCGATACGCGGGTGCGACCAGTGCATCATCCAGGTGACCACAAAGCGATCGCCCTGCTGCAACGGTGCATCGACGGTAAAGCGACAGTGCTGGACGTTAGCCAGCAAGTGGGTGAAATAGCGCTGAATCGCGAACACCCCGCTGTGTTCGCCAAAGGGATCGATAAGCGTGGCATCGGCGCGATAAATCCCCGCCAGCGCCGAAGGTGGCTGGGTATCCAGCGTGGCGTAGTAATCAACGAACCGACTGATGACGGACGGCAACGTGCTCATGGGTCACATCCTGGGTGTAAACAACGTAGCGAAATCGCATAATTTAAACTTACACAATTAACGTTATTTGTCCAAGTTTGCACAGATGTATTTTTTATTCTTATTATTTATCAATTACCTGAGATGTCACCTCGCGCAGCCATTTTGTGCAAAAATTTGAATTTCGCCGCCAGAGTGCCGTTTTTTTAAGGATAACCTTAAGGCAAAGGTGCCATTTATCTTCCAGACTTATCCTTTTAATTCATAAGGATGTCACGCGATGAAACATTTACTGATGACGCTTTTTTCCAGCCCGGAATCCTTGTTGCAGGTCATGAGTCACCAGGAAATTATCGAAGCCGTAGAGGATGGCGACCGCATCATCATCGATCAGGATGGAAACGCCTCGGTTAACTACAAAAGCCATGAGGTGCGGCAGGACTTTCTGCGCCATGTCAACGCGCTGAAGAGGGCCTGAAATGGGAACGGCAATATTCATGGTATTGATGGTATGCGGGTACTGGTACACCAGCCGCGACCTCTCAACACGGTTTAAAATCAAGCGATCCTTTGGCTGGGACGTCTATTTTCTTGTTGCGCTGTATGGCTGTATTTTTGTTCTTCAGGGGGTGATCGCCACCGGCCTGCTGTGGCTGCTGTTGTTCGCCCTCTCCGCCGCCGATAACACGTTCCATTTCACGTCAGCAAAATATGCCGACTGGCAAATTGATTTCATGAACTGGAGCTTCCTGGGGATTCAGGCCCCGGTGGTGGTGATGCTGGCCTTCGCGATCCTGTTTTGTCTCTACCGCTCGAACTGGGCCGGAAGCGCGCGGCTGGACGGTGAAGGCCGGAAAAGATTGTACAAGCGGCTGGCGCAGTCGAGCGGGATTGAACAGCTGCTCTATCAGTGCATGGAGGAAGGTGAACTGGCGCACGTCACGCTGAAATCGCGGCGGATCTATATTGGCATGATCCATACCGCCACGCTGGAGTATGAAAAAACGGCCAATATCGTGCTTATTCCGATGCTGAGCGGCTACCGTGACGGGAAGAACATGCAGCTCTGTATCGAACATAACTACAGCAAATGGTATGCCGAGCATGACATTACGCTCGATTCAGAGCCCAAAAGCGCCATGGATTTTCGCAAAGTGATCATGCTGGATCAGATCGAGAGTATTTCGCTGTTCGATCCCGCAAGCGCCAGCGCGCTGGCGATGCGTGAATGAAAAAAATGGCGCCTTATCGCAATAAGGCGCCAGGATTAACCAGGATGAACGCTAAACTTATGGCGTCACAATATTGAACCAGAAGTCAAACTTATCCATGTAACTCAGCATCTCTTCCAGCTTCGCGCCGTCTCCGCTCACCTTCACGTCACCCTTATCCATCGCCTGCTTCAGCGTCTCTTTCTTAAGGATGATGTTGTTCAGCGTGGTGCGATCCAGGGTGATGGTTGCGTCAGCATCCTTCGCCTGCGCGTTGGCGGTATGGTTCAGCACGCCGTTTTCCAGCTCCAGCTTGTATTTGCCGCCATCCTTACCGAGATCGATGTTAAAGACCGCTTTCGCGTTACCGGCCCGCACCCCGTTGATGTGTACGCCCAGGTAGTCAAAGAACATTTCCGGGGTCATCGCCCGCACGGTATCCGGGCTGGCGGTGTTCGGCGTCGGCAGCTTCTTCACGCCATTACGCAGTTCCTGCGCGCCGGTCAGGTAGAAGTTACGCCACGTGCCCGCTTCCGCCTGGTAACCTAACTGCTCCAGCGCGTCGGCTTCCAGATTACGTGCCGCAGCGTTCTGCGGATCGGCGAAGACGATTTTGCTGGTCACCTGCGCCACCCAGCGGTAATTACCCTGCTGATAATCCGCTTTGGCTTTCTGCATGATGGCATCAGCGCCGCCCATGTACTGCACGAACTTCTTCGCAGCCTGTTCAGGCGGCAGCTCGTCGAGGGTTGCCGGGTTGCCGTCGAACCAGCCGAGATAAAACACGTAGGTGGCTTTGACGTCGTGGCTAACGGAGCCGTAGTAACCGCGGCTCGCCCACTGTTTTTCCAGCGATTCCGGCAGTTTAAACTCGGCGGCGATCTCGTCGCGGGTCAGCCCCTTGTTTGCCATACGCAGGGTCTGGTCGTTGATGTAGCGATACATATCGCGCTGGCCTTTCATCAGCTTGACGATATTCTCGTTGCCCCAGGTCGGCCAGTGGTGCTGCGCAATAATCACTTCCGCGTCCGCGCCCCAGCGCTCAATGGCGGCGTTGATGTACTTAGACCAAGCCAGCGGATCGCGGATTTTCGCGCCGCGCAGGGAGTAGGTGTTGTGCAGGGTATGGGTCACGTCCTCTGCGGCTTCGATCATTTTCTTCTCTTTGACATACCACAGCATTTCGGACGGGGCTTCTGAGCCCGGCGCCATCATAAAGTCGTAGGTCAGCCCGTCGATCACTTCCTGCTGGCCGGTATGGGTAATGTAGTTGGTCGGCGGGATCAGAGTAACCGTACCCGCAGAAGTGGTGGTGCCAAGACCCGCCCCCACCTGGCCTTTTGCATCCGGCTTCAGCAGGTTGCCGTACATATAGCTCGCACGGCGGCTCATCGCATTCCCGGCCATAATGTTTTCGGAAACCGCTTCTTTCATAAAGCCTTCCGGGGCGTAGATCTTCACTTTGCCGGACTTCACGTCGGCTTCGTCAACCACACCGCGCAGGCCGCCGTAGTGGTCGACGTGACTGTGGGTGATCACCACAGCGACGACCGGTTTCTTGCCGCGGTTTGCATAGTAGAGATCCAGCGCTTCTTTCGCCGGTTCAGCGCTTAACAGCGGGTCGATAACGGTGATGCCCTTCTCACCTTCAATGATGGTCATGTTGGAGAGATCGAGATTACGGATCTGATACACGCCGTCGGTGACCTTAAACAGCCCGCCAATGTTGATCAGCTGTGACTGACGCCACAGGCTCGGGTTTACCGTATCCGGGGCTTTTTCACCCTCTTTCACGAAATCATATTTCGCCGGGTTCCAGATAACGTTCCCCTGCTCGCCTTTAATCATGTTTTGCGGCAGCGGGGCGATAAAGCCTTTATGGGCGTTCTCAAAGTCGGTTTTATCGGCAAACGGTAATTTGTTATACAGGGCGTTATTTGCCTGTCGGGTTGTGGCAGTGGCATCCTGCGGCTGTACTTCCGCAAACGCGGAAAGCGACAGCGACGTCAACACACCGGCCAGCGCCAGATGTTTAGCGATTAGAGTTAATTTCATTGAATGGCCTCATAGATTAATTGCGCCGCCTGGATATTTACTGTTGGCGGATAATTTTAATGCGAACTCATTGACGACCATTCTAATCAGAATACTTTCCCATCATAGTCCCATATGGGACTGGTTATTTATGGGTTCGTAATCCGGAGGCTATTGCTGCTATACTCGCTACCACGGCAGACGTTGCGGGGAGAGGCTTAGCGTGAATTTCCAGGATATCCATACCTATTATCAGCAACTCAATATTGGGCAATTCTTTCCGCACATGCTTTGTAAAGGCGAGGCCTTAACCGTTGCCGCAAATAAAAAATTCACCGTCGAGCCTGGCTATATCTATTTTTGTACTGAAGGGTCGCTGACGATATTAATGCCTGATGATGGCCTAAATATTGGCAATACTATCGAGTATATGCCGATAGGGTTAATGGAAAGGTATTGTCCACTGGCGAAGTATGAATATCGCAGCAGTGCGAAGGTGAAGCTGGTGAGAATAGCCTGGGCCGACTTCGACCAGATATTTTTCGAGGGCGGGTCTGAGCGTATGCAGGCGCTGGCCACCATACTGACCTACATGTCCATTTTCACCATCGACCTGCACAATGAACGCAGGCAGGTCACCAGCTACCAGACCATCAAACCGATGCTGTACCGCTATCTCTATCGGCAGGAGACCCACACGGGAGAGAATGAGGGCCTGGCGCTGTTTATCATTAAGCGCACTAACCTGTCACGCACCCATGTCTTTCGCGTGCTGGCAGATCTCAAAGCCGGGGGCTATATCACCATGAAGCGCGGAAAGCTGGTGTCGATTGACCGGCCCCTGCCGGAAGCGTATTAAGCTCATCTTCACGCCTTGAGCAACATGTGGGAACGAACGGCCTTATTTATCCCGGCCAGCCGACTTGGGCCGTAAGTTCTCATCAAAGACCAGCCGTTTGCGTCCGGGCTCTTCTTCCCGCAGCGGCTCCACCTGATGCAGCGTCTGCTTACAGCGCTCCACCAGCACCTGATACTCCCGCGTGCCCTGCTTTTTCCACGCTATTTCCTGCGCGCTTAACTCACGAATCGCTTTCGCCGGACTGCCAAGAATTAAGTGATTCGCAGGCATCTCCGCTTTGGCCTTCACAAACGCCGCCGCCCCGACGATGCTGTTTTCGCCGATCGTCGCCCCGTCCATCACGACCGCATTCATCCCCACCAGCGCATTACGGCGGATAATGCAGCCGTGCAGGATCGCGCTATGGCCGATATGCCCGTCCTCTTCCACCACCGTGTCCTGCTCCGGAAAACCGTGCATCACGCAGTTATCCTGAATGTTCGCGCCGTCTTTCACCACGATCCGGCCAAAATCACCGCGCAGGCTGGCGTTGGGACCCACGTAAACGCCTTTGCCGAGGATCACGTCGCCAATCAGCACCGCGGTCGGGTGAACATAGCTCTCTTCAGGCACGACCGGCGTCAGACCATCAATTTGATAAACAGGCATACCCTCTCCTTATGTGATATTCAGACCACCAAAACGCTGGTGATAAAGCGTGCCGGGAGCGGGCAGCTCGCCCACGGAGGTTTCCCCCTTCTCGCTGACAAACGCCAGGGCTCCCGCCGCCACGCGCTGGTAGATATTAATACACAGCTGTCGCGCGCTCTGGCCCGCCCAGTGCGCAGGGAGTAACTCCTCCGGCAACAGCGGATCTTTCAGCACCACGCGACGATAAAAATGAATGAGTAACAGCTGGATCTGGAAGCAGCGTTCCGGGGTCAAATCCTCAGGCGGCGCCTCTTTCAGCAGCGGCAGCAGCGGACGGAACGAGTTGATAAACGTTTCGTACATCGCGTTTTGTTCGGTCAGCTGCCAGCACTCTTCCACGCGGGATCGTAGCGCCGCGCGTGACAAGGCCAGCGGCGAATGGGCTTCAAAGAAAATGACGTTTTCCGCCACGCCCGCGTCATGCAGCAGAGACTGCACGTCCGCCAGGTTCTGCGACGGCGAGGCCATCAGGCTCGGCGCCAGCGTGCCGAACCCTTGCCAGATGAGCTGTTTTTTCACGTCCGCGAGCGTGGTTTTATCCAGCCCCTCGGAAAGCAGCAGCAGCCATTTACCATCCCACGCCGGCAGTTCCGCACGGTAGATTTTATTTTCCGCGCGGCGGGTCAAACGCAGCCCCTTGTCGCTGAGACGGTAAAAGCTGCGGCGGCCAATGCGGGACACGTCCAGCCAGCCCTCTTTGTTGAGGCGAAACAGCGCGGTGCGCACAAAGCGCTCGCCGAAACCCATCCCTTCCAGCAGAGCCGCCAGGCTGCCGAGCCAGATCTCTCCGCCGCGATGGGAAAGCGCGTCGCCATAAAGCGAGGAGATAAGCGACGTTCCGCTGACGGGAACAGAGCTGACCGCGTGCTGGATAAAGGCATCAAGTTTATTCATGTGATTCATTCTGTTGTTATTTTTTTCCTGGATGAATCATAGCATACGAATCTGGGGTGTACCCTCACCCTAAACCTCTCTCAAAGGGAAAGGGAACTTCATACACCCTCTCCCTTTGGGAGAGGGCTGGGGTGAGGGAAATTCAACCGTTGGCTGCCACTTTACGCAAATCAAACACCCGGCAGGCTTTACCCTCGGAGCGCGGTATACTGCCGCAGTTCACGATCATCACGTCGGTCGAGATCCCTACCATCGATTTAATCCGATGACGCAGCTGATGGCAGACCTGACAGCGCTGTTCATGGGTCAGCGTTAAGCTGCTCTGTTTCAGCTCGACCTTCACCGAAAGTGAATCAAGATGCCCGCGGCGGTTCACCTCCAGCTGATAGTGCGGCGAAAGGTGTTCGAACTTAACGATCTCCTCTTCCAGCTGTGACGGGAAGACGTTAACCCCGCGAATGATGAGCATGTCGTCGCTGCGCCCGCTGATGCGATCCATCCGGCGCATGGTGCGTGCGGTGCCCGGCAGCAGGCGCGTCAGGTCGCGGGTGCGGTAGCGGATCACCGGCAGCGCCTCTTTGGTCAGCGTGGTGAACAGCAGCTCACCCTGCTCGCCGTCGGCCAGCGGCGTGCCGTCATTCGGGTTGACGATCTCCGGGTAGAAGTGATCTTCCCAGATGGTCGGGCCGTCGGCGGTTTCAAGACACTCCATTGCCACGCCCGGCCCCATCACTTCGGAGAGACCATAGATATCCAGCGCGGTAATGCCCAGCCGTTTTTCAATTTCGCGGCGCATCGCCTGCGTCCACGGCTCGGCGCCAAACACGCCGACGCGCAGGGAACAGGCGCTGGCATCGCCGCCCATCTGACGCTCCAGCTCTTCTATCAGGTTCAGGCAGTAAGACGGCGTCACCATGATCATATCCGGCTGGAAATCGCGGATCAGCTGCGCCTGCTTCTCCGTCTGGCCGCCGGACATCGGGATCACCGTCGCTCCCAGACGCTCGGCACCGTAGTGCGCCCCCAGCCCGCCGGTGAAGAGCCCGTAACCGTAGGCGACGTGAATTTTATCCTTCGCGCTGCCCCCGGCGGCGCGCAGGGAACGGGCGACGATATTGGCCCAGTTGTCGATATCATTCTGGGTATACCCCACCACGGTCGGCTTTCCGGTGGTGCCCGACGAGGCGTGGATGCGCACCACCTGCTCCATTGGCACCGCAAAGGTATCGAAGGGGTAGTTGTCGCGCAGATCCTGCTTGGTGGTGCACGGGAATTTTTGCAGGTCCGCCAGCTCGTTGAAGTCGTCAGGGTGAACGCCCGCAGCATCAAACTTGCGTTTGTACATCGGAACGTTGTTGTAGGCGTGGTTCAGCGTCCACTTCAGGCGCGCGGTCTGCAACGCCTGCAATTCATCAATGGACGCGGTTTCGATCGGATCAAGCTTTGTTGTATTTATCATCGCAGGGTACTCACATTATTGTTCGCTCAAACACGCTCAAGGATCATGGCAATGCCCTGACCCACACCGATGCACATCGTACACAGCGCGTAGCGCCCGCCGCGTCGGTGCAATTCATTGCTTGCGGCCAGCGCCAGTCTGGCACCGCTCATTCCCAGCGGATGACCTAGCGCGATCGCCCCGCCGTTCGGGTTGACATGCTCCGCGTCATCCGGCAAGCCCAGCTGACGCAGCACGCCCAGCGCCTGTGCGGCGAAGGCTTCATTAAGCTCAATGACGTCCATATCGGTGATACTGAGTCCGGCACGCTCCAGCACCTTGCGGGTGGCGGGCACCGGGCCTAATCCCATCAGGCGCGGCTCGACGCCCGCTGTCGCCATGGCCACAATGCGGGTGCGCGGGGTTAACCCCTGGGCAAGCGCCATCGGCTCGCTGGCGATAATCAGCGCCGCCGCCCCGTCGTTGACGCCAGAGGCGTTTCCCGCCGTCACCACACCGTTCTTGCGGAACGGGGCTTTCAGCGCGGCAAGCTGTTCCAGGGTGGTTTCGGCGCGCGGATGCTCGTCCACGCTCACTTCCGTTACCGCGCCTTTTTTCCCCGCCACCTGTACCGGGATAATCTCCTGCGCCAGAACGCCATTCTGCTGCGCCCGCGCGGTGCGCTGCTGACTGCGCAGGGCAAATGCGTCCTGATCGGCACGGCTTATATTTAACAATTCCGCTACATTCTCTGCCGTTTCCGGCATGCTGTCAGTTCCGTATTGCTGATGCATGAGCGGATTCACAAATCGCCAGCCGATGGTGGTGTCGAAGATCTCCGCCTGACGCTGAAACGCCGCCGTGGCTTTGCCCATCACGAACGGCGCACGGGACATGGATTCGACGCCACCGGCGATCAGCAGATCGCCATCCCCGGCTCTGATGGCGCGCGCCGCAAAGCCAATGGCATCCAGACCGGAGCCGCACAGACGGTTAATGGTGGTGCCGGATACCGTCTGCGGCAGCCCGGCCAGCAGCGCCGACATGCGCGCCACGTTGCGGTTATCCTCCCCGGCCTGATTCGCGCAGCCGAAGATCACGTCATCTATGCGCTCCAGATCGAGCTGCGGGTAACGCGCCAGCAGCGCACGCAGCGGCACGGCCCCTAAGTCATCGGCACGCACGCTGGATAATCCTCCGCCGTAGCGACCGACCGGGGTACGCACCCCCTCACAAATAAATGCGTCACGCATCAGGCTTCTCCTGTCACACTGCCGCCAGTGCGGTGCGATTTCCCGCGAAAAAGAGCGACGGTTTTCTGTTGTTGGTTCTGAATTTCAATGTCGTAGACGCCGGTCAGTTTGCCCTGATGCTTCACCCGCGCGGTGGCGGTGAGCTTATCTCCGGCAAAGCCCGGACGCAGAAAATCGATGGCGCAGCCTGAGGCCACCGCCGCCAGCCCCTGACTGTTGCAGGCGTAGGCAAAGGCGGTATCGGCCAGCGAGAACAGCTGTCCGCCGTGGCAGGTTTTATGCCCGTTGAGCATCTGCGGGGTGATGGTCATGGTTACCACCGCGTAGCCCTCGCCCATCTCGATAATGTCCATCCCCATCGCCTGCGCGCAGGCGTCCCGTTCGTACATCGCGCGGGCGTTATGCCAGGCGTTATGACTCATAGCTACTCTCCAGAAGCGCACGCTGGCGCAGCAGTGAACAGGGGCGATAGCGTTCCTCGCCGTAGTGACGTTGCAGGTTCTCCAACAGCGTTAACAGACGCTGCCAGCCAAGGCGCTCACCCCAGGCGATGGGGCCGCAGGGATAGTTGACCCCTAAGCGCATGGCGGTATCGATGTCTTGCTCGCTGGCGACCCCTTTTTGCAAAGCGTCCAGCGCTTCGTTGGCAATCATCGCTACCGTGCGCCAGACCAGCAGGCCGGGGTAATCGGCAATCTGTACCACCCGTTTCTCCTGCTGTTGCAACCAGTAAATGGCTTTCTGCGTGGCGGCGTGCGGGTTGCCGGGCGCGGCGGCTATCACGGCCACATCCCGCTCAATGCGGTCGACTACCACCACCGGGCAGCCGTGGCGCAACGCCAGCGATTGCGCGGTTTCACCCTGCGTTTCGATCAGCAACAGATCGTCAATTTCCGTGACACCGTCACTTCTTCGCTGTACTCGCATCGGGCTGAAGCTGTCGCTGACCGGGGCGAGCCAGCTGACGGCGGGTTTCTCCTCCTGCCAGCGGTAAACGCCCTGCCCGCTTTTCTTACCCAGACGCCCGGCCAGCACCAGCTCCTGCTGCACCAGCGACGGCAGAAAACGACGCTCCTGCCAGAAGGCGTTAAACACGGAGCAGGTCACGGCAAAGTTGACGTCCTGACCAATCATGTCCGTCAGCTCAAGCGGCCCCATCGGGAAGCCCCCGCCGTCTCGCAGGGCGGCGTCGATCACCTCGGGCGTTGCCACCTGCTCTTCCAGCGCGCGCCAGGCTTCCGAGTAGAACGGGCGCGCCACGCGGTTGACGATAAACCCCGGCGTGGACTGGCAGCGTACCGGCTGCTTTCCCCAGCTCAGCGCCAGCTCGCACAGCGCATCGGCCACTTCGGGAGAGGTCGCCAGTCCGCTGACCACTTCCACCAGCTTCATCACCGGGGCAGGATTGAAGAAGTGCAGCCCGGCGACGCGTTCAGGGTGGTTTATCTCCGCCGCAATCGCGGTAACGGAAATGGACGAGGTATTGCTGGCAAGCAGCGTCTGCGGCGGGCAGACCTCTGCCAGCTGGGTAAACAGCGCTTTTTTTACCTCAAGCCGCTCGGAGGCCGCCTCGATCACCAGATCGGCTTTCGCCAGAGCACTGATAGTCGTCACCGGCGTCAGGCGGGCGAGGATCTGTTCCCCGGCGTCAGCAGAGAGTTTTCCACGCGCAACGCGTGAGGAGAGCCGCTGGCGAATGCCGTCAACGGCGCGGGAAATCGCCGCTGCGTCAATGTCGTACACCAGAACCGGATGACCGTGGCTGGCTGCCACTTCGGCAATCCCGGCGCCCATGGTGCCGCTGCCAATGACGGCGACCGTATGGATATTCACCATCTTATTTCCCCGTAAAGTTCGGCGCGCGTTTTGCCAGGAACGCGCTGACGCCTTCCCGGTAGTCGTCGCTGCGTCCGGCCAGACGTTGATAGTCGCGCTCCAGATCAAGCTGGGCGTCGAGAGTGTTGGTTTCGGCGGCGTTGATTGCCTGTTTGATCAAGCCCAGGCCAAAGGTCGGCTGCGAGGCAAAATGCAGCGCCATCTGCTGTGCGGTGGCGGAGAGCTGCTCGTCGTCCACCACCTGCCAGATCATTCCCCAGGCCTGTGCCTGCTCGGCGCTGAGCTTATCGCCAAGCAATGCCAGCCCCATGGCGCGGGCGCGTCCGGCCACGCGCGGCAGCAGCCAGGTGCCGCCGCAGTCCGGGACGAGGCCGAGCTTGCTGAAGGCCATCACAAAACTGGCGGAGCGCGCCGCAATCACCATGTCGCAGCCGAGGGCCAGCGTGGCCCCCGCGCCCGCCGCCACGCCGTTAACCGCGCAAATCACCGGCTTCGGCAGTTTTGCCAGGCGGCGCACCAGCGGGTTGTAAAAAGTCTCAACGGACATGCCCAGATCGGGCGCGGGGCCGTTCGGGTCCACGTTACGGTCGTTAAGATCCTGCCCGGCGCAGAAACCGCGTCCTGCCCCGGTGATCAGCAGGCAGCGGATAGCGTCATCGCGCTCGGCCTGCTTCAGGCATTCGGAAAGCTGCTGGTGCATGACGTCGTTAAAGCTGTTCAGGCGCTCCGGGCGGTTCAGCGTAATGGTCATTACGCCCTGCTCAACATGGCTCAGAATAAATTCCACAATTAGCGTCCTTTAAAGTCTGGGGTGCGTTTTTGTAAAAAGGCGTTGATGCCTTCCCGGCGATCGTCGGTGGCCGCGAGCAGCGCAAACAGCTGACGCTCCTGCGCCAGCCCGGCCTGAAGCGGGACTTCCTGCGACTGGCGAAGCGCCTGCTTCGCCGCCTGTAGCGCCAGCGGCGAGTGGCGCGCCATCAGCGCCGCCTGCTTCAGGGCGTACTCCAGCGTCAGCGAGGCCGGGTAGACGTCGCTGACCAGCCCGGCGCTGTGCGCCTGAACCGCCGTGATGCTTTCGCCCGTCAGCACCATTTTGCTGGCCAGCGATTTACCCACGCTGCGGATCAGCCGCTGGGTGCCGCCTGCGCCCGGCATGATCCCGAGGGTGATTTCCGGCAGGCCAAAATGGGCGTTATCGCCGGCAATCACCACATCGCAGAGCAGCGCCAGTTCACAGCCTGCCCCCAGCGCGAAGCCGTTCACGGCGGCAATCATCGGTTTGGTGAAGGCGTTGATCCGCGCCCACAGCTGCGGACGGATATCGTTCAGGGTGGCGGGCAGGTCTTTCTCCGCCATTTCGTTGAGATCGGCCCCGGCGGCAAAGCAGCGTTCGTTGCCGGAAATCACACAGACGGCGATCTCAGCATCCGCGGCGGCGGCCTCAAGCTGCTCCGCGATTTGCAGGAGCAGCGCATTGTTGAGCGCGTTGCGCGCCGCCGGACGGTTAAGCGTCAGCTGCAACACGCGGCCATGACGGGTGACAATCAGTTCGCTCATGCCATCCCCTTCGCATCAAAATCGACGATAACGTCGGCGGTTAACGGCAGCGCCTGACAGCTCAGCACATAGCCTGCGGCCAGCTCGTCCGGCTCCAGGCTGTAGTTGGTCGCCATATCGACTTTTCCGCGCAGCACTTTGCATTTGCAGGTGGCGCATACGCCGCCCTTGCAGGCGTAAGGCAGATCCGCCCCCTGACGCAGGGCGGCATCAAGAATGCTTTCGTCGTCCGCCGTCAGGGTGATTTCACGGTCGCGCCCGTCCTGGCGGACGGTGACCTTCTGCCCGTCGGCCTGCACGCTGACAGTCCGTTTAACGGGTGTACCCGGCGTGTTAAAGCGCTCAAGATGGATCGCTTTTTCCGGCATACCCAGCGCTTTTAGTGCCGCTTCGGCCTCGTCCATCATCGCCGACGGGCCGCAGATGAAGGCTTCATCGTACTGGCGGAAATTCACCAGCGTTTTTGCCAGCGCCTGGAGCTTTTCCCCGTCAATGCGGCCATGGAGCAGATCGCTGTCGAGCGTCTCCTGGCTGAAGATGGCGATCAGCTGCAAACGCTGCGGGTATTTATCTTTCAGGTCCGCCAGCGCCCGGCGGAACATCATGCTCTGGCTGCTGCGGTTGCCGTAAATCAGGGTGAAGTGGCTGTGGGCTTCAGTGGCCAGCGTAGCGGACATAATTGCCAGCATCGGGGTGATCCCGGACCCGGCGGCAATCGCCAGATAATGGCCTTCGCGTTCGGCCTGCGGCTGGTAGCCAAAATGCCCCTGGGGCACCATCACCTCCAGCGCCATGCCCGGTTTGATCTCGTCCCGGGCATAGCGGGAAAAACGTCCGCCCTCGATGGCTTTGACCGCCACGCTGATCTCACCGCACGCGGTGCTCCGGCAGATGGAGTAGCAGCGGCGCAGTTCCTCCCCGCCAGGACTGGCTTTCAGGGTCAGATGCTGACCGGGACGGAAGCGGTACGCCTCCTGTAACGCCTGCGGCACCGCGAAGGTAATGGTCACCGCGTCGCGGGTTTCGGGTTCCACTTTTGCCACTGTTAATGAATGAAACGTTGTCATGGCAGCCTCAAATACATTTGAAATAGTCGAAGGGCTCACGGCAGGTATTGCAGCGGTAGAGCGCTTTGCAGGCCGTGGAACCAAATTCACTGATAAGCGAGGTATCGGTGCTCGCACAGCGCGGGCAGCTCACCTCCGCGGGAACGTGGGCATGGCAGCTATGGCCGACAGGCGGGCTGATGCCATATTCACGCAGGCGCCTGCGGGCATCGTCGGTCATCCAGTCGGTGGTCCAGGCGGGCTCCAGTTGCAGCACAATATGTACCGGGCTAAAGCCGTTCCCGGTCAGAGTTTCGCGGATCGCCCCCAACAGATGCTCCGTTGCCGGACAGCCCGAATAGGTTGGCGTGAAGCCAATGACCCAGCCTTCCCCCTGCGCCTTCACGCTGCGCACCATGCCTAAGTCGGTGATGGTCAGCACCGGCACTTCCGGGTCGGGGATCTGGCTTAACAGCGCCCAAATCTGCGGGATTTGTGCAGGCGCGATGTCGACAAGGCGTTGCATGGCCTCCTCCTTTACCACTGCTGGCCGGGGTAAACGCGCTGGAGATACTGCATCTCTGCCAGCATCGGTCCGAGGTGTTCGGTATGTAGCCCCTTCTTGCCGCCCGTGCGATACGCCACCTCTTCGGGCACGCGGAGGGTGGCTTCCGCCAGGCCAGCAAACACTTCGCGCTCCCACGGGTCCCGCAGGTCGCGCGGATCAACCGCCACGCCGTCATCAATCAGCGCCAGCTCGACGTCGTCTGCGTCGAACAGTTCAGCCGTAAAGCGCCACAGGCTATCCACCGCCTGTTGCATTTTTTGTGCGGAGGTTTCTGTTCCGTCCCCCAGCCGCACCAGCCAGCCGCGGCTAAAGCGCAGGTGATAGCGCGCCTCCTTAATGGCTTTTGCCGCGATGGCGGCAAGCTGACTGTCGCTGCTGTGGATCAGCCGCTCGTAGAGCGCCACGTTCCACGCATCCATCAGATACTGACGGGCAATGGTGTCGGCGAAGCTGCCGTTTGGCTGTTCCACCAGCAGCAGATTGCGGAACTGACGCTCATCGCGGCCATAGGCCAGGGTGTCTTCATCGCCCTTACCCTCCCGTTCAGCGGCGTAGGTCAGGAAATTGCGCGCCTGCCCGAGCAGATCAAGGCCGATATTGGCGAGCGCCAGGTCAATTTCCAGCTCCGGCGCGTGGCCGCACCAGGCGCCCAGACGCTGTGAGAGCACCAGACCGTTGTCGCCCAGACGCAGGGCATAAGCAGATACGTTGTTCATCCCCAACCTCACATATGCTCGATGCCATCAGGGATGGTGTAAAACGTCGGATGGCGGTAGACCTTGCTTTCCGCCGGATCGAAAAACTCCCCGCTCTCTTCCGGCTGGGAAGCGACGATTTCACTCGCCTTCACCACCCAGATGGAACAGCCTTCGCTGCGGCGGGTATAGGCATCGCGCGCGTTTTCCAGCGCCATGCGGTCGTCGGCAGCGTGAAGGCTGCCCACATGCCGATGCGACAGCCCCTGCTTCGAACGGACAAAAACTTCGTATAACGGCCAGTAAACATTGCTCATGGTTGATTCCTCTTATGCGGCCTGGCGGGCGCGTTGTTTTTCCGCGTGGGCCAGAGCGGCTTCACGCACCCATGCGCCGTCGTCCCAGGCTTTACGTTTTGCGGCCAGACGTTCGTGGTTGCAGATCCCGCGCCCGTTGATCACTTCGTCAAATTCCTGCCAGTCGATTTCGCCGAAGCGGTAGTGGCCGCTCGCTTCATCGAAACGCAGGTCGGGGTCCGGCACGGTCATACCGAGCATCTCCACCTGAGGCACCGTGTTGTCCACGAAGCGCTGGCGAAGCTCATCGTTGCCAAAGCGTTTGATCTTCCAGGCCAGACTGCGTGCGCTGTTTGGGGAGTTGTCGTCGTTGGGTCCGAACATCATCAGCGCGGGCCACCAGAAACGGTTGATGGCGTCCTGCAACATCTGCCGCTGGGCTTCGCTGCCCTGCGCCAGCGCCATGCAGGCCTCAAAACCCTGACGCTGGTGGAAGCTCTCTTCTTTACAGATTTTCACCATCGCCCGGGCATACGGGCCGTAAGAGGTACGACACAGCGCCACCTGGTTCACAATGGCCGCCCCGTCCACCAGCCAGCCAATGACCCCGATATCGGCCCAGCTCAGGGTCGGATAGTTGAAGATGGAGGAGTATTTCATCTTGCCGTCGAGCATCTTTTGATAAATGTCCTCCCGGGCGCAGCCCAGCGTTTCCGCCGCGCTGTAGAGGTACAGGCCGTGTCCGGCTTCATCCTGCACCTTCGCCAGCAGAATGGCTTTCCGGCGCAGCGTCGGCGCGCGGGTGATCCAGTTTCCTTCCGGCAGCATGCCGACAATCTCAGAGTGGGCGTGCTGTCCAATCTGGCGGATCAGCGTCTTGCGGTAGGCATCCGGCATCCAGTCCTGCGGCTCGATGGCCGTCTCCTGTGCGATGCGTTGCTCAAAGCGTTGTTCTTGCGTCACATAACCACCTTTGTGATTCGTTAAATCACCACAAATAGCAAAATGGTGAATCATTTGGTTTCTTAAAAGTTACACAAAGGTTAAATATAACCCCAAGAAGCGTTTGTTTATTTTGTGACGACGCTCGCAAGCCTTTTCATGAAAGGCCGATGACACAAGGCTTTCGGGTTGTCAGGCTAAGCAATACAGATCACAACGTTAACAATTCATTAAAACTCAGCTTGATTTTTATGATTCACGATCAAACTATTGATAGTGAAATTACGAATCATCTGGAGAGAAGAAATGCAGCAGTTAGCCAGCTTCTTGTCCGGCACCTGGCAATCGGGCCGGGGCCGCGAGCGCACCATCACCCACGCCATCAGCGGGGAAACGCTATATGAAGTGACCAGCGAAGGGCTGGATATGGCGGCCGCGCGCCGTTACGCCATTGAACACGGCGGAGAAGCGCTCCGCGCAATGAGCTTTATCGAGCGCGCCGCCATGCTGAAGGCGGTGGCCAAACATCTGCTGAGCCAGAAGGATCGCTTTTATGCCCTGTCAGCCCAGACCGGCGCGACGAAGGCCGACAGCTGGGTGGATATTGAAGGCGGTATCGGCACCCTCTTCACCTACGCAAGCCTCGGCAGCCGTGAGCTGCCGGACGATACCCTGTGGCCGGAGGATGAGCTGATCCCGCTATCGAAGGAAGGCGGCTTTGCGGCACGTCACGTGTTAACGTCGAAATCCGGCGTGGCGGTGCATATCAACGCGTTCAACTTCCCGTGCTGGGGGATGCTGGAAAAGCTCGCGCCCACCTGGCTTGCCGGGATGCCCGCCATCATCAAGCCCGCCACCGCCACCGCGCAGGTGACTCAGGCGATGGTGAAAGCGATCGTCGAGAGCGGACTGGTGCCCGACGGCGCCATCAGCCTGATCTGCGGTGGCGCGGGCGATCTGCTGAACCAGCTCGACAGCCAGGACGTGGTAACGTTTACCGGATCGGCCAGCACCGGGCAGAGTCTGCGCGTCCACCCGAATATCGTCGCGCATTCCATTCCATTTACCATGGAAGCAGATTCTCTCAACTGCTGCGTGCTGGGTGAGGACGTGACGCCGGAACACCCGGAGTTTGCACTGTTTATTCGCGAAGTGGTGCGCGAGATGACTGCCAAAGCCGGGCAAAAATGTACCGCCATCCGCCGCATCATCGTGCCGGAAGCGCAGGTTGACGCCGTCAGCCAGGCGCTGATTGCGCGGCTGGAGAAAGTGGTCGTCGGCGATCCGGCCCAGGACGGGGTGAAGATGGGGGCCCTCGTCAACAGTGAGCAACGTGCTGACGTGCAGGAAAAAGTCGATCATCTGCTTGCCGCGGGCTGCCAGATCCGTCTGGGTGGTAAAGCTGATTTGCAGGCGGCTGGCGCATTCTTCCCGCCCACCCTGCTGTTCTGCCCGCAGCCGGACGAAACCCCGGCCGTTCACGCCACCGAAGCCTTTGGCCCCGTCGCCACCCTGATGCCGTACCGCAACACCGAACACGCCATGCAGCTGGCGCGGGCGGGCGGCGGCAGCCTGGCGGGAACGCTGGTTACGGCAGATACCCGCGTGGCGCGGCAGTTTATTGCCGGGGCCGCGCGCGCCCACGGACGTATTCAGATCCTCAACCAGGACTCCTCGAAAGAATCTACCGGCCACGGTTCACCGCTGCCGCAGCTGGTGCACGGTGGTCCGGGACGTGCGGGCGGCGGCGAAGAGCTGGGCGGCCTGCGCGCGGTGAAGCACTATCTTCAGCGCACGGCCATTCAGGGCAGCCCGTCCATGCTCGCCGCGATCGGTAAACAGTGGGTCCGTGGCGCGGAGGTGCAGGAAGATCGCGTTCATCCGTTCCGTAAATACTTCGAGGAGTTACAGCCGGGCGACAGCCTGCTGACCCCGCGTCGTACCCTGACGGAAGCGGATATCGTGAATTTTGCCTGCCTGAGCGGGGATCATTTCTACGCCCATATGGACAAAATTGGCGCGGCGGAGTCGATTTTTGGCGAGCGCGTGGTACACGGTTATTTCCTGATTTCCGCCGCGGCGGGGCTGTTTGTCGATGCCGGGGTTGGGCCGGTTATTGCCAACTACGGCATGGAAAACCTGCGCTTTATCGAGCCGGTCAAGCCGGGCGATACCATTCAGGTGCGCCTGACCTGTAAACGTAAAACGCTCAAGAAACAGCGCACTGCCGAGGAAAAACCCACCGGCGTGGTGGAATGGGCGGTGGAGATCTTCAACCAGCACCAGCAGGCCGTGGCGCTCTACTCCATCCTGACGCTGGTGGCGCGCCAGCAGGGTGACTTTGAATCAAAGCAATGGCATTAACCTTGCTGCCTCGAGTGTTTGAGCGCATCAAAATCAGCGGAAGGTAAAACAGGGACTGGTTGGCTTTGATTAATCAAACCATCCAGTCTGCCTGGTTTGGATAAGTAACAACCGGAAACACTATGCAAATTGACCATGTAGTCAGCATGGTTATTATTTAGCGCCGGGAATATTCCCGCGTTAAATTACATGGATGATTAACAGACTATGGCAATTCCTGTTTACCTTTTCTTAACTGACGATGGTGGCGCAAAAATTACAGGCTCGGTGGATGTTCGTTACCGCGAGGGAAGCATTGAGGTCACTGGCTTTACACACAATCTTCGCCTCCCAACCGATCCATTGACCGGGAAAATTACCAGCAAACGTAACCATGCCCCAGTCGTGTTTCAAAAAGAAATCGATTCCTCCTCCCCTTACCTGATGAAAGCCGTTGCGACTGGCCAAACCCTTAAAACGGCTGAGTTCAGGTGGTATCGCATTAATGACGCCGGGCAGGAAGTAGAATATTACAATATGCGTCTCGATAATATTCGCGTCGTTTCCGTCACGCCATTGATGCATGACATTAAAGACCCGATGAAAGAAAAACATAATCATCTTGAAGTCGTGGAGCTACGCTATGATAAAATAACATGGACATATTGCGATGGTAATATACAGTTTGCAGACTGTTGGGCTGAGCGTTAAATATGCGCACTCCTTCCTATTCAACACCCTATAATATTGCATCCTTTGCACCACCTGGCGTGGACGTGGTTAGCCACATGGTAATAGCGCGATTTCATGGTGGCCCCTCATTAATGACCTACATATGGTTTTATCAAATGGTCAGAAACCATGGTCCCTGGGATTACAAACAAGGCCGTGCAGAGTATGCTAATTTTGGCAATTTTCATTACGGTGCCGTTGGTGCGGCAGCAGGCATTCCTGAGGGAATTTTGCTCCGGGGGGCAGGTACTGCACAGATTCTCGCCGGGACAAGCGATCCTGCCGAGTTTGCAAAATTCCAGAACAATAATAATTACGGTGATGACCCAGTCGATCAGTTATGGATAAGGGCAGGAATAGATTATGCGCGACGTTCGGGTTTTTAACTGGCGAGCTGGTGTCATTATCTTTATTTTTCTTATATTCATTGCATACCCTTTCCGCGATCTGTTTTCCGTGTATGAAAATTTGCAGGAAAAAATCAAGGTTAACGATCGTTTAACTCTTTACATCACCCAGGTTGAGACGGGCTCACTGTCTAAAAACAGGTATCATATTTATCTCGTTGATGCGAAAAAAAGCCCGGAAGACTTCATGTCTAACATTAAAGATATCGATCCCGTCATGATCACCGATGATGATAAAGCTTCTGTGGCAATTAAAAATGGAGACATTTATCTTCGCGTTCGCGGTACGGTTTATTCGTTCACGACGGCAGGTTTCGATGTCCGCATGCATCTCGATAGCTCGCCTTACTGAAGCACACTTTATCTGTCACGGGGGTGTGATTTACCCCCGCTCTTTTTTTAACCTGGCAAGACTGACAAACAACCTGGCAGATGCAGGCAAACGCTTTTCGTGCGCGCCTGTCAGGATAAGGCTAACACAACACAATAAACACAACAAGATGAGGTCTGCGATGGGAAGCAATTCTTCTTTTTCTGCCCGTAGAACGGCACTGGCCATGGCCGTTGCGCTCTGTTGCGCCTGGCAATCCCCTGTTTACGCTCACGGCAGCGAGGCGCATATGGTCCCGATGGACAAAACGCTTCAGGCGTTTGGCGCGGACGTGCAGTGGGATGATTACGCCCAGATGTTCACCATCGTCAAAGACGGTGCCTTTGTGAAGGTCAAACCCGGCGCAAACACCGCCATCGTTAACGGCAAACCGCTGACGCTCCAGGTGCCCGTGGTGATGAAGAACAATAAGGCCTATATCCCGGAGACCTTTATCAACGATGTCTTTCAGTCCGGTCTTGATCAGACATTCCAGGTTGAAAAAAGCCCCCACCCGTTAAACGCGCTGACGGCTGATGAAATCAACCAGGCCGTAGCCATTGTGAAAGCCTCAGCGGATTTTAAACCCAATACCCGCTTTACCCAGATTGCGCTGGCGGAGCCAGAAAAAGCCAAAGTCTGGGACTTCGTCCTTAACGGCACGGCGGTGGATGCGCCCCGCCAGGCCAATATCATCATGCTTGATGGTAAACACATCATCGAAAGCCGGGTGGATCTGAAGGAGAAAAAGATCCTCCGCTGGGAGCCGATCAAAGACGCGCACGGCATGGTGCTGCTGGATGACTTCAATACCGTGCAGCAGATCATCAATGAAAGCCCGGAGTTTGCCGCCGTGCTGAAAAAGCGCGGCATTACCGACCCGAAGAAAGTGATCACCACTCCGCTTACCGTCGGCTTTTTTGACGGCAAGGATGGGCTGAAACAGGAAGACCGCCTGCTGAAAGTGATCAGCTATCTCGACGTGGGCGACGGTAACTACTGGGCGCACCCGATCGAAAACCTGGTTGCGGTGGTGGATCTCGAGCAGAAGAAAATCCAGAAGATTGAGGAAGGCCCGGTCGTGCCGGTGCCGCTCACGCCGCGCCCGTATGATGGCCGCGACCGCGTTGAAATGGTGAAAAAACCGCTGGAGATTATCGAGCCGGAAGGCAAGAACTACACCATCACCGGGGATAGGGTGCACTGGCAGAACTGGGATTTTCATCTGAGCCTGGACTCACGCGTCGGCCCGATAATTTCCACCGTGACCTATAACGACAACGGCAAAAAGCGACAGGTGATGTATCAGGGGTCGCTCGGCGGCATGATTGTGCCGTACGGCGACCCGGATATCGGCTGGTAATTTAAGGCCTACCTGGACTCCGGCGACTACGGCATGGGGACCCTGACCTCCCCGCTGGTGCGCGGCAAGGATGTTCCGTCTAACGCCGTGATGCTCAACGAAACCATCCCGGATTACACCGGCGCGCCAATGGAGATCCCCCGGGCGATCGCCATTTTCGAGCGTTACGCCGGGCCGGAATATAAGCATCAGGAGTTAGGTAAACCCAACGTCAGCACCGAACGCCGCGAGCTGGTGGTGCGCTGGGTCAGCACCGTGGGTAACTACGATTACATCTTCGACTGGGTATTCCACGAAAACGGCACCATCGGCATTGATGCAGGGGCTACGGGCATTGAAGCGGTGAAAGGCGTGCAGACGAAAACCATGCATGATGCCACCGCGAAGGATGACACCCGATACGGAACGCTGATCGACCATAATATTGTCGGTACCACCCACCAGCACATCTACAACTTCCGTCTGGATATGGACGTGGACGGCATCAACAACAAGCTGGTGGCCATGGATCCGGACGTCAAACCGAACACCGCTGGCGGACCGCGCACCAGCACCATGCAGGTGAATCAGTATGATATTGATACCGAACAGCAGGCGGCGCAGAAGTTTGACCCGGGCACCATCCGCCTGATGAGCAACACCAGCAAAGAGAACCGCATGGGCAACCCGGTCTCGTATCAGATCATCCCTTACGCGGGCGGTACGCACCCGGTCGCGTCCGGCGCGAAGTTTGCCCCGGACGAGTGGATTTATCACCGCCTGAGCTTTATGGATAAACAGCTGTGGGTGACGCGTTACCATCCCGTCGAGATGTACCCGGAGGGAAAATACCCGAACCGTTCCACGCACGATACCGGCCTCGGCCAGTACAGCAAAGATAACGAGTCGCTGAACGATCAGGATAACGTCATCTGGATGACCACCGGCACCACCCATGTCGCCCGCGCCGAGGAGTGGCCGATAATGCCGACGGAATGGGTGCACACGTTACTCAAGCCTTGGAATTTCTTTGACGAGACGCCAACGCTCGGCAAGAAAAAAGTCGAGATAAAATAAGCAAACGCCGGGCGCAATGCCCGGTTTTTTTGTGCAGACATTTGAGGAATAATCGAGCCTGTTTATAGTTAATATTACCTGGCTTTAGCGAGCTATCCACCGGACGGGAAGTAAACCATAATGGAAAAAAGACACAACGCAACGCCAGAACCTGCGACATGGCCTACCCGTAAATCAATGGTTGTTCACGGGCTGGCCGTGAACCTGCCGTGGCTCGCCTTTGTGAATGCCAGCTTTGCCCTTATGGTCCTGCTGCGCAATTCGCTGTTCGGCCATATCGATGCCCTGCTGCACATCAGCCCCCCGCTGCGGCAGATGATTGACGCCTCCATGCTGGGCGTGGTGATCCTTTCCGGGGCGCTGGTGATCATGGCCTGGCGCCACATCCGCGGCGTCAGCGCCGTTTTGTTTATGTGCAGCCTGCTGTGGTCGATAAGTTGTTACTGGTTTATCAACGTCTTACATCTTCCGCATCCCTGGCCTATATTCGTTACCCTGCTGATGGCCGGTATGACCGCGCTCTATTTTCACCCGGTGGCGCTGCTCTGCTTCACCGTTCCGCTATGGATAAGCCTGCCCGTTGCCAGCATGCTGCTGAATCAGGAAATTAATTATCGCTTTGCCGGGCTGTGGGTGGTGTTCACGTTCATTCTCGTGTGCGGGCGCTATATCCTGTTGAGCTGGTTTGAAGAGGCGTGGCGTCGCAACCAGCAGAATCAGCGTTTGATTTCACGGCTGGATGCGCTGGCCCATCAGGACCCGCTGACGAAAACGGCCAACCGGCGGGCGATGGAGCTGGTGCTGGAAAACGCCGTGGAGCAAGGCAAACGCTTCGCGGTGCTGATGCTGGATGTCGATTACTTCAAACTGTATAACGACACCTACGGTCACCAGGCCGGAGATGCGTGCCTCGCGCGGGTGGCAGAGGTGCTGAACACCTCGGTGCGCACGCCAGAGGATGTGGTTTCGCGCTACGGTGGTGAGGAGTTTGTGGTGATCCTCTTTGACTGCGAAGAAAGCATTGCTGAGAATGTCGCCGCGCGGATCCAGGCTGGCCTGCGCACCGCAGCCATTCCGCACAGCGCGTCGAAGGTGAGTGAATATGTGACGGCGAGTATGGGCATTGCAGACTATTCCGCAGGACTGGCTGGCCCGGAAATCATCGCCCGCGCCGATGCGGCGCTTTACAGGGCGAAGGAGGCCGGGCGGGATCGGTGGTCGCGTTAAATAATGCCAGGTGGCGGCTACGCCTTACCCGGCCTACGGGATCGGTTTCGTAGGCCGGGTAAGCGCAGCGCCACCCGGCGTTTTTTTAATACCGCACACATACCGACTTAGTTTCACACCAGCCGTCCAGCCAGTCGGGGCCGAAATCGCGCCCGGTGCCGGACTGCTTCATGCCGCCGAACGGCAGGTTGGCGTCTATCAGCGTGTGGCTGTTCACCCACACGGTTCCGGCCTGTAACCTGTCGGTATACGCCAGCGCTTTACTGATATTCTGCGTCCAGACGCTGGCCGTTAAGCCATATTCAGTGTCATTCGCCAGCTGAAGCGCCTCTTCCCCATCGGCTACACGAACAAGGTTCACCACCGGCCCGAAGACCTCTTCACGCGTCAGTCGCAGATGATTATCCGGGTTGACCACCAGCGTTGGCGAAACGTAATAGCCTTTGCCGTCTGGCCCCCGGTTCCCGGCGATCAGCTCCGCATTGTGCGCCTTCGCCTCATCCAGGAACGCCTGAACCTTATCGCAATGGGCGCGCGACACCAGCGGGTTGATAAATGCATCCGGCGACATGCCCGGCCCGACGCTGAGGGATTTCACGGCCTGTTCAAACCCGCTGACCAGCGTGTCAAACAGCGGAGCCTCAATATAAATGCGCGAGCTGGCCGCGCAGACCTGCCCCTGATTCAGGAAGCTGCCGGTCATCAGCCCTTCAATCACCCACGCCGGATCGGCATCTTTCAGCACGATGGCCGGGTTTTTGCCGCCCAGCTCCAGCGTCACACCCGTTAGCGTGTCCGCCGCCGCGCGGGCAATCTGCTTGCCCGTCGCCGTCGAACCGGTAAAGCTCACTTTGGCAATGCGCGGGTGCGAGGTCAGCGCCGCGCCACAGACGGCGCCACTGCCGGTTACCACGTTGAACACGCCCTCCGGGATCCCCGCCTCGCTCGCCAGTTCCGCCACCCGTAACAGGGTGAGCGGCGTGGTTTCCGAGGGTTTGATCACGATGGAGCAACCTGCCGCCAGCGCGGGCATCACTTTCCACATGCCAATCATCAACGGGAAGTTCCACGGCACAATCCCCGCCACGACGCCCACCGGCTCTTTACGCGTCCACGCCTGATAACGCGCGCCCTGCGGCAGTGGAATTGAAAGATCGAGAGTTTTACCGGCAATTTTGGTGGTCAGCCCTGCCGTGTAGCGCATCCAGTTCAGGGTGCAGCCCACCTCGAAGGCGCGGGAAATGTTAATCGATTTCCCCTGCTCCAGGGTTTCGAGCTGTGCCAGCTCTTCGCCATGCTGCTCCACCAGATCCGCAAACCGCAGCAGGATGCGTTCCCGCTCTGCCGGCAGCCGCCCGGCCCAGCTTCGGGCGACAAAGGCACGCCAGCCAGACATCACCGCACGATCGACATCATCGACGCTGGCATCGGCGGTGGAGGCAATAACCTCTCCGGTCGCCGGGTTGTAGACGTTCAGACGCTTTTCGCTATCGGATGCCGCCTGACGCCCTTCGATCCACAGGCCGTGCTGGCGATCTAAAAACTGCTGCACGCCTGGCAGGATGGCGACGTGTGATTCGGACATAGGATACTCCTTCGTTATGCTTCGCAGGGTGTGTATGCAGTCTAAGAGGGGATTCGCATTCCTGCTTTTGTCTGTGTGACATTCGCTTTGCCAGCTGTGACAGGCTCCGCAAATCGTGATAATTCCCGCTTATATCGCTGTAACCGTTGAGTGTTCTTTCCTATAGTCAGCCTCGTAGCCCTGACAAAATGCAACATAAATGCAACAATGCGAAAACAGTGACGGTGCAGCGAGAACATCAATGGCGTGTGCAAGCGAACAGGACAATTTTCAGCAGTGGCTGGCGCAAATTAACCAGGTTTGTGGGCGCTTTGCGGCACGACCGTTAGAGGGGGCGTTTCTCGGCGAGCTGGAAACCAGCTACACCCAAAGTCTGAAGCTGAGCACGGTGACCGCCGCAGGCGTTAACCTGTTTCGCACCCGTCAGGAGATCAAAAACGGCAACGACGCCTGGTTCTACACCGTGTTTCAGCTGGAAGGCAGCGCCGGAATCGAACAGGACGACCAGCGCGCGATGCTGAAAGCCGGGGATATCACGCTGATTGACGCCTCCCGCCCGTGCTCCATTTACTGGCAGGAGCGTTCCCGCCAGATTTCGCTGCTGCTCCCGCGACAAATCATTGAGCAACACGCGCGTTTTCAGGAAGTGAGGTGCGCGCTGCCCCTCTCCCGCAGTCTGCCTACCGTACAGCTGAGCTACCGACTGCTACAGGAGAGCATGGGCAATGCCGATCTCAGCGCCAGTGAAAGCGAAGCGGCGCTTGAGGCGATGGTGTGTCTGCTGCGTCCGGCCTTCCAGCAGCGTGACGAGGAGCTGCCGCGCAAGGAGCGTCAGTTCCGCCACGTTCTGTCCCTGATTGATGATCATATTCAGTCGGAGGCGTTAAGACCGGAGTGGATAGCTTCAGAGAGCGGCATGTCCGTGCGTAGCTTGTACCGCATGTTTGCCGGGAAAGGGCTGGTGGTAGCGCAGTATATTAAGAACCGTCGCCTCGATTTATGCGCTCAGGCGCTGCGTTCCATCAGCGATGACGAAAAGCTGGCGGGGATTGGCTACAGCTGGGGTTTCACCGACCATAGCCATTTTTCCACCGCCTTTAAGCAGCGTTTCGGGGTTTCGCCGGGCGAATACCGTAAGCGTCACCGCTAGCTATTTTTTCAGCCACTTGCCGTTAATTCCCTTCACGTACTCACCCGGCTGCGCGCGGGCCACCAGCTTTTGCCCCGCCATTTTCGCCACCTCGTCGACGGGCAAATTATTGCTGTCAGCCAGCTGCTGGTAACTTTCCGTGCGTGCGGCGTTGATACGGTTCACCAGCGCCAGGGTTTCAGCGTCGTGCTGAACGGGCGCAAGATAGCCGCTCAGGGTTTCCCCTACGCGCCCCTGGGCACGCGCATCGTTGAGCGTAAGCGTGGCGGCATGAACATTCATCCCCAGCGCGAGTAACATCAGAGCTAATCGTTTCATGGCATCCTCAGAACAGATCGCTGCGGGATTTCAGCAGGGCTTCAACGTCTTTATCCACCTTGATATGGATTTCATGCTCGATTTTCACGTTCATGTTGATGGTGATCGGCTCTTTGGGCGCCGCCACTTCAATGCGCGGCGTGCAGCCTGACAGCAGCGCGACGACGGCCACGGTGAGTACACCAGCCCTCTTTTTCATTGTTGTTCCTCACTTTCCTTGCCTGTCGAACCGCGGAGAAGGGGTATCGCCGCATGTTGCTCAAACCATGTTTGCAGATTGTCCCCAAAGCGCAGGCTGCGCCAGAGGGTAAAAATGTTCTCTTCATGGGTGTAATTCAGGTTTACGAAACTGCTTTTGCCTTCGACGCGGCTGGTGCCTTTAATGGCCGCCTGCATGGTTAACACACCCAGATTATCCACATTGAGTTTTGTCCACGACTGCGAAATTTCCATATAGCGGAGCCAGTTGATCGCCGCCCCGGCAACCATATTGTCTTTCACAATGGCATCCGCCGTGTCCTGGTCGATGCGCAGCGTCATCGGCCCCGGGTTAGTCAGCCAGCCATCTTTAATGATCCATTTTTCATTGTCCAGCCAGAACGGCAGCGCGCCGCTCACCGGGCCGGACATGGCAAACTGCTTCGGATTCACCGCGCTTATCAGTTCGCTGGAGGAAATATTATCCACGCGCAGTAAAGCCGGATCGTGCTGCGGCATTCTCAACTGCTGCATGGTGATTTTCCCGCCGAGCGCTTCCACCTTCACGTTGGTGAGCAGGAGCGGGTTCGCTTCGGTCCAGGGATAATCGCCCTGGAGATCCGCGGTGATATTTCGGGCTGTGACCAGGTTTTTCACCTCGTCGATTCGTAACGTTACCGGCCCGCGCGTGCCCAGCGACCAGGTGCCCTGGCTTAAGCGGAACGGCAGAACAAAATCCACGCCGTTGATTTCGTTATCCGGCATCCACGCGCTGCCCGCTTTCAGCACCCCGTGCCCCCCGGCCTCAAACCCCTGATCGGGAGCCGCGGAGAAAGCCAACTGCGCGTACATTTCGCCGCCGCGCAGGGCCATTTTCCAGTCTGGCGGGATCAGCGGCTGAAACACCGTAAGAGACTGTTTTGGCCACCAGGCCTGACCGCGAAGGCGTTCGCCGTCCCAGCGTCCATTCACCTGGACCGGGCCGATGTCGTCCGCATGCAGGTTCCCTTTAAACCGGAACACCGTCGGGTCTGTCCCGTCAACGCTGAAGGTCAAAACGGACGGCGGCAGCACGCTTCCGCCTGAAAAGCTTGTTTGCCCGGCATTGAGCGCGAGCGCGCCGCTAAAGGTGGGGTTCTCCGGGTCCCGCGACCAGCGCACCGGGTGATCCAGCACCAGGCGCGGCTTGCTGACCAGCATCGTGCCGTACTGCAATTTGTCGAACCCCGTGGAAAGATCGGTCAGTTCGATAACGTTGTCGCGCCACTCCCCGGTTCCCCGGACATCCCAGCGCGCGTTCATCGGCGTGAAGTTGCCTTTACCCCAGTAACGCCACTGCCACACACCGTTGTCCGGTAAAAAGTCGTTAGCCTGGCCGTCCAGATGCAGCTCAAAATCGCCCATCTCGTTTTCATGCGCCCGCAGAATGGCTTGCAGGCGGCCGTCCACGCCCTTCTGCGTGAGCTTCACGCCCGCCAGCGGCCAGCGGATCTCATCGATATCCAGCGAGTCGATGATGCGCCCGCGCGAGCGCAATAATGCGCCGGGTTCAAACGTAAGCTGCGGATCGTAAAGGCTGCCGGTCAGCATCGCCGGGAGTCTGGCATACAGGATCAGATCGTTTTGCTTGGCTTCCCCGCTCAGGTGCAGCGGCATAGCGCTGTTTTCCATACTGAGCGAGCCGGGACCGATATTCAGCACCGCGTTGCCCTTACCCGCATCTCCCTCGGTCAGCACGTTGAGCCGCCCTGTGAAGGTGGCTTTCTCCAGCCCCTGCTGCCAGTTATCCACTTTCAGCCCGACGCGACCGCTCATCGGCATACCGGAGGCTGACCAGTTCCAGCGTCCGTCGCTGATGGTCAACTGCTGAGCGGTGATCTGCCACGGTAAATCGAGCAGCGGATCGGGGTTGTCCCGCGCCATGACCACCAGCTGGCCCTGATTGTCCTCCCAGTCCAGATCGGCATCGACCAGCGAGGATAACTGTGGCACGTTAAAGGTCGCGACCGTATGCCCTTTCACCGGCACGCCGTCCGGTACCAGCGGCAGGGTAAATTCACCGACCAGCTTCACGGGCTGCGGCTGATCCGGCAGTTGCACATCGAACTGGCTGATGGAGAGGGTCTGGCCGCGCAACTGCCCCTTAATGCTCACCTGCTCGCCTTTATAGGTGATGTCCTGGCGGGCTGCCGTCAGTGAAGCATGCAGCTCCCCCTCCCACTGCTGCCAGGGAGAAAGGGTAAAACGGTGGATGGTCAGCCAGGTGTTGGGCAGGATGGCCTGCCACTGCGCCAGCGTTTTCGGCGCTACCGTTGAGGGCGCCGATTGCGGTAATTTGCTCAGGCAGACAGAGTTAAGTGTAAGTGCGCCAATATCCAGATCCCAGCGGCTGGGATGTGACAGGGTCACGTTTTCCACGCGGGCAATTTCACACTCTTCTACCAGATAGCGGAGATCGGGGATGATCAGGGCGTGGCGCGTGAGCCGTGGGCTTTTTTCAAAGGCGATGCGCGTTCCGACGGGAAGCCAGATCCCGGCAAGCGTGGGTACCCACTGGGCGAGCGTCATCAGCAGCGTCAGCGGCACAAGAAATAGCAGCAGTAATAGCGCGATTGCGGCTTTGTATTTACCCTTCATGGGCAGTTAATATCCTGATTTTGCGAAAAAAAATAAGCCGTTCTTGCCGCTCATTGTCGCATGTTTAGCCAGTCAGTTGAAGGTAATGCCATTTTTAAGAGTAGATGCTCTACAATAATTCATAGAACTTATTGATTTCAATGAATTTTGAAAAATTGTAAGATAATTTTAAACATGCTAACGTGGTTCCAAAATCACTGGAGAAAGTCTTATGAAACTCGCGGTATATAGCACAAAGCAGTACGACAAAAAGTATCTGCAACATGTTAACGAGACGTACGGTTTCGATCTTGAATTTTTCGACTTTCTGCTGACTGAAAAGACGGCTAAAACCGCCCACGGCTGCGAAGGCGTGTGTATCTTCGTTAACGACGACGGTAGCCGACCGGTGCTGGAAGAGTTGAAAAAACAGGGCGTGAAATACATTGCCCTGCGCTGCGCGGGCTTTAACAACGTCGATCTCGATGCCGCCAAAGAGCTGGGTCTGAAGGTCGTTCGCGTCCCGGCCTATTCTCCGGAAGCCGTGGCAGAACATGCGGTCGGGATGATGATGTCGCTCAACCGTCGTATTCACCGTGCCTATCAGCGAACCCGTGATGCTAACTTCTCTCTGGAAGGGCTGACCGGCTTTACCATGTACGGTAAAACCGCAGGCGTCATCGGTACCGGCAAAATTGGCGTGGCCGCCCTTCGCATCCTGAAAGGATTTGGCATGCGCCTGCTGGCGTTTGATCCGTACCCAAGCGCCGCTGCGCTGGAGCTGGGCGTGGAGTATGTCGATTTGAAAACGCTCTTCTCGCAGTCTGACGTTATCTCTCTGCACTGTCCGCTGACCCCGGAAAACTATCATCTACTTAACCAGTCGGCGTTCGATCAGATGAAAGACGGCGTGATGATCATCAATACCAGTCGCGGCGGGCTGATCGACTCTCAGGCGGCTATCGAAGCGTTGAAAACGCAAAAAATCGGCGCGTTGGGTATGGATGTGTACGAAAACGAACGCGATCTGTTCTTTGAGGATAAATCTAACGACGTGATTCAGGATGACGTGTTCCGTCGCCTGTCTGCCTGTCATAACGTGTTGTTCACCGGTCACCAGGCGTTCCTGACCGCCGAAGCGCTGATCAGCATTTCGGAAACCACGCTGGGGAATTTGCGTCAACTCGAAAAGGGCGAAGCGTGCCCGAACGCGATAGTGTAACCTGGTAAGCCGGGTGAGGGCTTACGCCCTGCCCGGCCCGGGCGTTAACTGAACGCCCCGCTGCCTTTTCCGCCGCTGGTGTCACCCCCCATCCCTAAGAAGCATGACATTGTCGCGGCCATCATTAGTGAATTAACGGATCAAAAATGACGGTTACTGCCCCACGATAAACATCAGGCCGCGTATTCAACATCGTATCGACATCTTTTTGTTCAATAAGGAAATCAATACTGCCCGATTTCTCCTGACCAAATACATTAGTCAGAAATAAATTCTTTGTGAGATCTTTGCCAACGGCGAGACGGCTTCTTACCACTCCTGTTCCTGTTTTACTATCAACAATATTATCCGGTAACGTCAGTAAAGCCTGCACGGGCACCCTTTGAGAAGGTAATTTATCACTCCTCAGGGCGCAGTCTGAACCGATGTTTTGTTCACACTGAAGATATACCGTGAATGAACCTGAACTGGACAAGTTAAATTTGCTTTGGCCCGTCAGGTTGGGTGTAATACGATTTACCATCCACCGCTCCCAGCGCGCATCACCTTGCCCGGCAGTGCAAACTTTACCGGGCTCACACGGCAAAAGGGAAACGTTGTAATTATCAGCTGTTGTACTCAGCTTTAGTTCATGGTTTACCGAAAGTGTGAAATTTAACACGAGCGTAGTATCTGATGGCTCGTAATTATCCCCAAAATCAATTTCGCCACCAGGACCAACATTGAGCACCATCTCTCCTTTATAAACACCTGAACTCATCTGTAATGGGTTAGGTGTACTCAGCTCATAACCCATGCTGATAGTATTAATAAGATGGGGCTCTCCTGTTAAATCCGTTTTCGCAGTTTTATAACACGCAACATCCCTGTTCGGTACTTTCCACATAAAAAGATAAGATCCTGCTGGATAAGCACCAACCCCGGAATTCGAGCATGGAGAGGCGGCGTAAACAAACGAACCTCCATTCCAGGCTTGTTGATGTTCTGTCAGACTCCACGCTCGTAGAGTATTATATCTGGCTGAAAACGCACTCATTCTAAACTTAAGCGTGCTGGCCTCCCCTGTTTCACTATTTCTGACGACAATGTCTCGCCATGCCCCAGGCAAACCAAAGTAGATCCCCATTCTTGGTTCTGAGTTTGCGGTCAGCCCTGACGTAACCAGTGACGCCGTAATTCCACCCATATTGATACTAAATGTTTGATTATTTCCACATACACTAGGATAATTTACACAGTAACCGGACTGCGGTGTAGTGTTAACAAATTTATCATTCGATGGGTCTGACATTGATGGCGAAAACGAAGCCGTAATGTTTACGGTGGCAGCCTGCAACGGTAACGCAAATAAGTAAAACGCAAAGAGTCGCTTTTTCATAATAAACACTTTTGGGGATGGAATTATAAACTCGCTTCGGAAGAAAGCGCTTACGGTATGATTTTTAGTTCGTTAATTCATCACGCTGCACTTGAGCGCATCGACAAAACGAATAGCATTAGTCCCGGCATCATCTGTCGCAGGAATACTGCATTTGAGCGGCGGTTTTCCTCCTTCCTCTTTTAATAGTAAGGTTTTGTTTTTTGCACCTGTCTCTAACGTCAACACCCCTTCTGCGTTTATTACCGCCCCGCTGATATCACTTTCCACGAAACGGTTTTTTAGCAGCTCTCCTTGTTCATTCTGCAAAGTGCCTACAAGCGTATAGGTTTTCACTGCTTTCACTTTTACGTATTGCACGCTTCCCTTATTAAGCTGAACACTCTGTTGTTCAGGGAAGACCCGGACACTATCGCCCCCCGTCGCGCTAAACTGGATGACGTCTTTTTTCCACTGTTCCGCCTGCACCACATTTCTGCCAGGCAACAGACGCGTTTCTGACATCTTCCCGGAGGCCAGGATACCGATGTCATTGTGGTCCGAGTCAACATCAACGATGAGTGCTGCCCCGGTGCTGCGGCTGGCACTCCCGCTGGAGGATGCCAGTTTTCCCCCTCCAAGCATAAGCACCTGGCTGAGGTTGCCCCCTGCTGTGTTTGAGCTGTTTTGCGTATGGTGCTGCACCCAGCCGTCAGCGCTGACGAACGGGGTATCTACAGATCCGTTTGCATTAAGGACTGTATTTTTCGCGCTGTAGGACACACCGGCGCCCACGGTGCGAAGCGTACTGCTCTCATCAGGCTGGTACTGGTAGCTGAGGCTGGAGTAGCCGTGATTCTGGTTCATACCCGTTTCAGCTGACACCAAGTGTCGCGAGGATGGTGCGAGCGACAGGCTCAGCCCCACCGACATGCCGTGGTCCCGACGCCCGTTGCTAAACCCGGGGCGATCCCAGGCACTGACCCGAAAATTCATGTTACGCCCTGCAAGCGTTCCCAATGTGGTGGTAGCAACATCGGCCCCAAAGCCCTGCCGCCAGGCCGTTTCTGTATATTGTCCATTTACCGTCAACGAGGTTGTCCAGGGCAAACGCAGCGATAATGACGCCCCCCAGGTATCCCCTTGCTGGCGATAACGTGTCTGGTGACCATAAACGTCGGTGGTCGTCGAACGCCAGTACAGGCTGGCAGCCCCTCCTCCCGGGATAGTACGGTAATAGCGGATATCGGTATTCTGGTTTGACTGAACGTCATTATTTCCCGTCGTGTACTGGGCAAACAGCGAATCACTGGGCGTGAGCGTAATGTTACTTCTGACCCGCACCTGATGCTCATTCTCAGTTGCCGCCCCGCTCACCCCCATGACCACCCGCGGGTGGACAAGATAGTCAATGCCGCCACCGGCCGCCGCAGGATGAGGGTTATCGTCGCCATAACGGGTGCCAGTACCGATGGTTTGCTGCTGTCCGCCCCACAGGTTCATTCGCCAGCGCTTGTCAGGGTTGTTCCAGCCCTGAGGTTTATAAATCTGGGCCTGCTGGGTGTCGACGGTCTTGCCATTTTCAATAATTTTTATCGTGATGTCGTAGATACCGCCCGGCAGACGGCGCGTGTCCAGCGCCTGCACACCCGTTTCGAGCTGTTGCGTATGGATGAGCCGCCCGTCGCGCCAGACTTCCGCAACGGACTGATTCTGTCCTGTCACATAGACCGGCCAGGCGCTGACGCTGTCGCCGTTAATCAGTAAGGCGTCGGATGTTCCCCACATGGCCCCCACAACCGTGTCATACCCGAACCCGGACATCTCAACGTTGCCCGTATCGCTGTCGGGAGTGAAAAAGCCGAGGCGAACGAAATGTCCCGGCAGCTCTTTCTGGGAATACAGTTCGTAGAGTGTGCTGCTGCTGTACTGGTATTGCCCGTCAGTACCAGAAGACTGGAATGACACTCGCTGGCTCCAGCCCAGCAACGACGCGGTAAGCGATGAGTTAATACCCCAGCTACGCGTGTTATCACTGTTGGTGGCAGTGATATCGTTGTACATAATCATTCCGCCGGGCATTTTTTCCGGCAGCGAGATAAAACTGTTCTCGGTTCGTGCTGTTTCATAATGTGCGGTGTACAGTTTCAGAATCGAGCTATCGAGCAGATACTCTGCTGCCATCAGACCTGACGGACACTGTGTGGTACATTCACCCACTGATATGCCTTTATTGAGAACCTCTTTCCACCGGTTCCTGACATCCGAATCGACGCTTTCTGACTCCTCAATGGTACGTATAAGACGAACATCACCGCTTTCCGTTAATGAAATCGCAGCCTCGAATAAAAGGGTGTCATTCAGATATACCTGAGCCATCACTTCGGACTCATAAAAGTAACGTCTGAAATCCTCAGGGAGAGCTCGCATGTTCGCGGCCAGCGTCATATTTGCTTCTGCGGAAAAAAGAGGGCACACGGTTAATAGCAACACGATTTTTTTCATAAAAAAGCCGCTGCTGGAAAACAGCGGCCTCCTCTGTCAGGTAATAAAACGCGTCAGAAATTAAGGAGTCACAGCGACAACAGGCTCGAAAATCATCGCAACTGAGCCGGTAAACATCCCGTTCACGGTCAGAGCGGCATCATCGGCCTGGGTGATTTTCAGTGAAGTACGACCCCCTGCTTTCGCCGCACTTTCGCTTACCACTTCCGTTGCGGTTTTGCTGAGTGGCGTATTGTTAAAGCTCACAGCCAGCGGAATAACATCGGTACCATTAGAAAGCTGGGGTTTGCCGTCAGAATTGAGGTTACCGGTCAGGGTCGCCTGAATTGCGCCAGCCGTATTTTTGTACTGGAACTGCTTCTCAAAAATTTGCAGCTTGCTGCTGGCGATGTCATATCCCATGTCCTGGGTCTGATCGATCCAGCCTGCATCAACCGGGATCACCTGGAAGGTATCTGAAGGTACGGTGGCCGACAGGTTAATAGTGTAACTCTGGCTCTCAGCTGCATTCGCTGCGCCGGTCATTGCGGCACAAGAGATAAATGCAGCAGCCAGCGTAGTTTTAATAGCATTAAATTGACGATTCATAAAAACTCCTTAAGGTTATTTCGTCCAGAACGCGCACTAAAATGTGCTAATTAATTCAACAGGTGTCAGAATGACTTCGCCTGTTTATTGTTTCCCTCGATGAGAGTGAAATTGGTTTTAAACCCATTTTTCCCAGCCACAGAATAACTCCGGCCTGGCAAAATAAATTCGCGGCTCACTTCTCCGCAATCCGTATTTGCGGACTTGCACTGACGTATATCTTCAAGGACAACCGTTGCATTGCCTTTGTTTACGACACTCACACCACCTGAGTCACTCTGCTTAATAAGGGTGTTGAAAGCGGGTTTCTCTGGCTGCACAATCACCACCGTCCCATACCCCGTAAGGATATTTACGCCTGCCTGAAGTGTTTCTTCCCGATATTGCCCTGCGGCCTTGCTATCTAATCCGAAACCATCTTCTGCCTGTGGCATTACGGGTGTAAACCTGACTCTAAAATAACGTTCTTTATCCCGGACACCTGGCCACATAACGCGCGCAGATTGAAATCCATTGGGAGGAATAATCATCCTTAATGGTGTGACAACGAGCCGATTTTTTTCAAGCACGTTACCTGACATTTCTTTCACAGGCGTTTCATTATTTGGCGTATTTTTCTGCCCGGGATGGATTTCGAGCAATTCAACTCTGACAAACGCAGTGGAGTCCCCACTGTTATATATACGTTTAGTCAAACTATGACTGTCAGGAGTCAGAACATCATACATACTGCCAATGCCTATCATTGGCGCAGCATTAACGGAGGTGGAGATCATCCCGAAAGATAAAACCACTCCTGCCGCATTGAAAAAATTTTTAAATTTCATGCCTGTACGCTCACCGTTCAGTATCTGCTTTGGCGTTGATTTTGACTGCGAAAACTTTACCACCAAAGCACTTCGGCGGAACCATTATATTAAAATCATCGATTTTATAGGATAAAATGCTGTTATATAAAATTATAAAGGAACATGATCTGCATTACGGGACACTGCATAGGAAATTTCTTAGAATCAGTATCAGGAAGAGTAATATTCAAAGTAGCCAAAGGGCTTTTGTATCGAGGGAAATGAGCGATTATGCTTTTTATCATTGAGGATCGTGTTTACTTTCGTATCGACGATGGCGCACTGTGGGAGAAAAATGACGAAGGAGCCAAGGTCATTCTCAGCCCGATCGTTGCCAGACTGCTGCACCTGTTTTTGCAGGAAAAAGGCAGAGTCGTGACAAGGGAAGAAATCATGAATTATGTTTGGGAGAAGCATGGATTAGAACCTTCCAATAACAGTCTCAATCAATATGTCTCCCAGCTGCGTAAGTTGATGGCTCATTTTCAGCTTCCCGATGAAACCCTCAGAACAGTACCCAGAGAGGGTTTTATACTCAGTCATGAGTTAACGATTAGAACAGAAAATGATTCATTATCTTTCACTCCGGCATCATTGAGTGAAGAATCACATCACCTCAAGCAAAAAATTAAGCCGCCAATGGGCTATTGGGCGATCTTTTTTCTACTGCTGGTTCTCATCGCCACGCCTGTGGTGGTAATCTTTTCCACTGATATGATGCATAAACAAAGTATGTCCATTACACCGACTAAAATAGGACACGTTGGGAATTGCCCGGTCTATGCCGTGCTGATGGGGCGAAATGCGCAATTAAACGAGGCGCTTTCCTCTGCTAAAGATTATATCGGACAAAACAACATCTCCTGCAACGATGACAGCATCCTTTACTTTTTCTCCACCGGAGGGGTACTGAAGAATCAAAGTGGAAGAGCATTCTTATCACATTGCTATATGAAGGATAATGAAATTATTTCCTGTATGGATTACGCCTATCATTCCTGGATGTAAACAATGAACAACGTAAAATTCCTGTTGAAAAACAGAAAATTCATTATTTTTATGCTTCTTTTGCTTATCTTCATGGTGGGTGTTGTCACCAGTCTTCAGTATCGCCATCGGCTTCTTATCGACTGTGATTCAGATTTTGTTTTTCGCGCTCCGCAAAATCAGTATGAGATGAAAGGAACAATGAAGTTGAAAATGGATCGTGACAGACAGGGTCACATCAGAATTGACGGAGTAGTGACGTCGCCTGACGGTAAGACCTGGATAAGTCGTGATGCTATTTTCACGTACCATAAACTGAATGCGACCTCCTTCAGAATGGACAATCTCAGGATTATCAAAGGTGAACGGGACACGGCATCGGACAAACATTTTGCTGAGAACTTTTACTCGCTGGTAGTTAAAACGCGCCGGGTTCTGACAATACATCGTATCGAGAATGGTTACCTGGTAGGTAATTATCGCGCCCCTGTCTTTATGTGTATTACCCCTTAAGACCAAGGTTGGTCTGAGATTAGCGGCCCACGCAGCGTTGCCACGGTACGTTGAAGGCCGCATACGCGACCTTTTTAAACTAGATGAGTTTGATTTTTACCTCATACCCCTCGAGGCCTGTCATGGCTTCACGAGCGATAAACTCAATTTCAGACACTTCCTGCCCTGTTTTTTTACGTAACTCTGAAATTTTTTTGGTTATAAGCGCTGAAATTTCTTCTTCTGCCTTGTGCGTCAGTGCGTCAACGTTCATGTTTACCTCTTGTAACCGTTTACTGTTTCCAATCTCCAGCAGGCGACAGCTAACGATTAACTGCCTTTCACCATAACTGTATGTAAAGAGTAGACTATCTGTGTAACGTATGCTGCCGTCGCATTCAAATATGCATTTAGATTGCATTATTTGAACAAGGTGTTATTGTCCCAAAGCCTTAGAGCACAACACATAAACATAAGAAAAGATTTGACTCACACTCGCCCCGCATCAGGGGCATTTTTTTTGGCTGTCTGTAAGCAAAAAACCCGCCAGAAGCGGGTTTTTGAGTTATTCGAGAAAATTATTTAAAGACTTCTGCGACGGCCTGGAAGTTAGGGCCATGCTCGCGGGCAGCGATAATGACGTAGTATTTCCCGCCCTTCTCGTCTGCCAGTTTGGAGAGTTTCTGATGAAGATCTGAAGGTGAAGAAATTTGTCCACCTGAAGCCCCTACAGATACATTACCAAGGTATTCAAGTTTGAAGTGGTGCGCTTCATCCTTGGAAATCATATCTGCCGCAGATGCGCCGAAGCTTGCTACTGTTAAAGCCAATACACTCCCTAATAGTGCTTTTTTCATATCATTCCTCCTGTTGATGAATCTATATATTTAACATTAGCACCAAATATGTAAATGATCCGTATCAATATTGTAGAAGGATTGAGCATCACTTCCAGCCATCACTGACCTGAACAGCGGGTGCAGCAGGTTCATCTACTATACTGACCCATGTAGTGAGCATTTATCTGCCCGGTTGCGCCTGAAGCAACCGAAACTTACCTGTACCATGACCATCAGGAGAACAATATGCACACGAGTAAAACCCTGAAAAGGCTGCTAGCCGTATCAGCAGTTGCAGCAATGTTCAGCACCGTTGGCGTACAAGCCCAGACGACAAGCGCCGCGCAAACTCAAACTGCGGGCCAGGCTCAACCGGACGCCAGACTCAGCTCCGGCGACGAGAAAGCGTTAAAGGACATGGCGCAGGCCAATATCAACGAAGTTGCCGCCGCCAGGCTCGCCCTCGACAAGGCCCAAAGCAATGAAGTGAAAACATTCGCCCAGAAAATGGTCGACGATCACGGCGCCGCGCTGACCAAAGTCCAGGCCGTTGCCCAGAAAAAGGGCGTGGAGCTGCCGACCGAGCCTGACGCCGCGCATAAAGCCCTGAACTCAAGGCTGGAAAATCAGCGCGGTGACGCTTTTGACAAGATGTATATGGAATATGCCGGTGTGAAAGACCACGAGAAGGTGCTGTCGAAGCTGAAAAACGACGCCAGTAAAATCGACAATCCGGATGTGAAGGCGCTGGCGAACGAACACACGCCGGTGGTTGAGCAGCACCTGAAGTCCGCCGAGCAGATGTCAACCCACTCCGGCGCATCAGCCGATAAATAACGTGTCGGTAAAACGACTACTGCAAAATAACGTGGGGCCCGCAGGCCCCACTTTATTTTCCCTTCCAGGTGAATTATTCCGGCAAGGCGTAAACAACCACCTGATCGCCTACCTGATCCTTCAGGATCGTATTCCCGCCTGCCACGAAGGCCACATACTGGCGACCTTTATATTCATAGACGGACGGGTTCGCTACCGCCGGAGCTTCTGCCTGATCGGACCACAGCTCTTCACCGCTCTCGACCGAGTAGGCACGCACTTTGGCATCCATTGAGGCACCGATGAAGATCACGCCGCCCGCCGTCACTGCCGGACCGCCAATGGTAGGCGAACCCCAGCTTTCCGGCATGAAGAAGCCATACTGTTGAGAAGCGCCAATCGGACGACGCCATTTCACATCGCCCGTGTGCATGTCCAGCGCCACGATTTCACCAAACGGCGGCTGCCAGCACGGCATGCCCAGCCAGTTGCTCGCCACCAGCAGACGCATACCGTACGGGGCGCCTTCCTGTGGGGCAAAGCCGCTTTCGTTGCCGGAGTCTTTGTCTGCGTTATCGTAATCCTCACGGCTGTAGAGCTTCACGTACTGAACGATATGCGAGGTGTTGACGATGGCGATCTGTTTTTGCGGATCGAACGCCACCCCGCCCCACTGTACGCCGCCAGCGCTATCGGGATAGGTTAGCGTGCCTTCGCCTTTGGTGGTTGGCGGGGTATACATTCCCTCATAGGTCAGGTTATCCCACAGACGGGAGCACTGGCCGCCACCGACGATATCCGCCAGCTTCCAGATTTCCGGTTTTTTCGACTGGTCGAGCAGCGGCGCGGGTTTGGTCGGGAACGGTTGCGTAGGTGAGAGAACTTCGCCCTGGACCGAACCATCACCCTGCGGAACCGGACGTTCTTCGATTGGCCATACGTCCTCCCCCGTCAGGCGGTTAACCACAAACAGAAAACCCTGCTTGGTGGCCTGCACCAGAGCCGGGATCTGCTTGCCGTCTACGGTGATGTCCATCAGCGTCGGGGCGGAGTTAATATCGTAATCCCAGACGTCGTGGTGTACCCATTGACGGGACCAGACCACTTTACCAGTGTTGATGTCCAGCGCGGTGGTCGAGGTGCCAAGCGGAATAGCGTCTACGCGGTTGCCGCCCCAGTAGTTGGGAGACGGCGAGGAGACCGGGAGATAGACCAGACCGTTGGCCTCATCGGCGGACATGTGCGTCCAGACGTTGGCGGTACCGGTACGCTTGCGGATCTCTGCCGGGATCGCCTCAAAGGTCCATTCAAGCTTACCGGTCTGGGCGTTGACTGAAAATACGGTGCCCGGAGGAGCTTCGGCATAGGCCCAGTCTTTCCCGGCCCAGCCCACCAGCAGGTGGTTGCCGACAACGGTTGGCGGTTGCAGGACAGAGAGCGGATACTTCGCGTTAACGGTGTTCCACTGGTTCAGATCCAGCACGCCGTTGTCCGCAAAGCCGCTGCACGGTTTGCCTGAATCGGCATCCAGCGCAAAGAGCTTACCGTCAACGGTGCCCATATAAACCATCTTCTGGCATGCCTCTCCGCTCACCGGATTTTTGGCCTGCCAGTAGGAAACGCCGCGGTTTTTCAGCACCGGCTGGGTCAGCGCCTTGCGCGACGATTTGGTGTCATAGTGCCACTTCTCTTTACCCGTCCCCGGATCCAGCGCTATCAGGCGATCGAATGGCGTGCCAATGTACAGCGTATCGTTGGCGAAAATGGGCGTTGCGGACCAGACGGTAGCTGGCGTATCGCCTTTACCATCCGAGACATCGCCGGTATGGAACTCCCAGACTTTCGTTAATTTCCCGACGTTATCCGCCGTGATTTGGGTCAGGGGACTGTATTTCTGCGCGTTAAGCTGGCCGTGGAAGCTGTCCCAGGTGGCGGTGCCGGGCACCAGCGGCGTCGCCGGCTGGCTGGCCGAGGCGGCTTTCTTTCCGTCACCGCTGCCGGTTGAGGCATCGTCGGTGGTTTTTGTGGTTCCGGGCGCCTGCTGATCGGCCGCATCAATATTCAGTGACTCCTGGGTCCCCTGAGAGGCTTCAGCGGCCTTATCCTGCGCCTGTAGCGCGAGCGGAACGACCAGCAGCGCCAGCGCCGTCATGCTGACTTTTATGAAGGGATAATGCTTATCGTTGTGCACGGGCGGCTCCTCAGCTTCTGACGTGATGGTTGTAACGGGCGGAATGGCTGCTCAGCATAATCAGACCCACCAGGCCGACCACCATGGCTGCCGTTATGATGTACTGGTGCAGCAGCGCGGCGGCGAAAGCAATACCCGCCAACACCACCAGGGTGACAATAATCAGGAAAACGCGCGCCCCGCGACGCGATGCCGCGCGTAGCATAAAGGTCAGGATCGCCAGCACTACGCTGGCAATGACCACGCCCAGTGCGCCAATGGTGCCAGTGACGCCGGTAAGCGGCGTCCACCAGGCGTATAGCGCCACCGCGAAGGCTATTATCGCGGTCAGCAGCAGCAAAATGCTGCCGACGCGCGAGGATTGAGAATGCAACATACCAGGAGTCCCCCTCTGAAAAATGCAAAATTGACCATCATTAAGGCGTTTTCGTGGATATATGCCCCTGCTGACCGCCGCTATTAAGGCAACGCGACGTGTGGAGCGGCGGCATATTTCACTAAACGTAACTGAGTATAGAAGAGGATTTTTTTATGGGGCGTTTAATAGCAGGCATAGACACCTTGTGCCCCTTCGCCACCATAAAGAGAGCGTTATGTTACAAGACGGTTCGAAAGCTACGAGCGGGTTACGTGATTGTCTACATTCTGTTTTTTAATTTGAGGCATGACGGGATAATTTCCCGCCCAATAAAATAATTAAATAAGCCCCCTTCAATATGACGCCGCCTTATGGTACTTAATAAAACAGGGTGTTTATTCTTTAATTAACAGACGTGCAGGCAGGGAAAGTCAGTCGTTATTTGTTCGTTAATTTAACAAATCCCTTTCTTAATTAACCGCCTGTTAAAGCATCGTCAAAGAATAACGATAGTTATTGCAGGCATACACATAAGGTTTACGGTATGCGAAATCAAACCCCTCCTACCCGTGACGTAATGGCGCAGCAACGACTACAGGCAGATAAAAACTAAATAAGTCGTCGCTCCTCTAACAACGCGGTAAAATATGATGAATAAAGCCACTACTCTCTCAGCTAATATTACAACACGCTCTAACTGGCACTGGCAGGATAACATCTGGACGCTGGGCCTCTATGGTACGGCCGTCGGAGCGGGAACACTGTTCCTTCCCGTGGAAATCGGCACCCGTGGTCCGGTTATTTTTCTGGTTATGCTCCTGCTGGGGCTGCCGTTATCGCTTATCCCCCATTTACTCCTCTGTCGCGTGTATATGCGTGAGGAAAAGACTGAAAACGGCACGTTGCCGATCTTCGGCTCCTTCTTCAGCGGACGGGGTGAAAAGCTGATCACCCTGTTCTATTGTGTGACCTTCTTCCCGGTAACCCTGGTTTACGGGGTGGCGCTGATTAATGCGCTGGATAATTTACTGGTGGAGCATCTGCATATTACCGCGCTCAGCCGTGGGCCATTGTCGTTTATCGTGGTTGCTGCACTGTATGTGGTGCTGAGCAAGGGTCGGGACAGGGTCGTGGCCATTATGAGCGCGCTGGCGCTGCCGTTCGCGGCATCTGTGCTGCTGATCGCCGTATCACTTATCCCGGGCTGGCATCTCTCTAACCTGACCGATACGGCCGCTGAAATGACCGCCACGCCGCTGCCGGTAACGCTGAAAAATATCTGGCTGACGCTGCCGCTTATTACCTTCTCGTTTTGCTGTGCGCCTATGGTCTCTCCGCTTAGCTCTTACTACCGGGAGAGGAAAGCGGAGGGCGAGAAAAAGGCACTGTTCGTGATCCGCATCGCCTATTTAGCCATCTTCGCCAGTATCCTCTTTTTCGTGCTGAGCTGCGTGCTGGGGATCCCGCATGACAACTTTGTGCGGGCGAAGGCAGAAAACCTGAATGTGCTGTCGGTGATGAAGGGAAACGGTGATTTTAGCCTGATTTACCACATTGCCCCGCTCATCGCTATCATCGGTATGACGAAATCCTTCCTCGGCGTAGGCCTGTCGGTTGCACAAACGTTTGGTCAGCTGGCTGCCAGCGTATCCGGCAAAAAGGCCAACGCCAGCAAGCGGCTGGCCTCTCTGGCGCTGTTCCTGCTGACCTATGGCATTGTTTATGCCAATCCGGATGTGCTCAGCCTGATTGAAATGTTCTGCGGGCCACTGATTGCGGTGATCCTGTTCCTTATCCCAGCGTACCTCATTTACACCCGCCCCTCGCTGGCAGAGCTTCGCGGCGTGACGGTGTTTCTGGTTGTTCTGGGCGGGCTGGCAACGCTGTCTGCATTGCTCTGGACGATGCTTTAGCCTGAACGCTGTTTGACTGTACCCATATACAGTAGTATTTTACGTTCAGGCTGAATCACATGCGTAACATCCATAAGGTAAACAATCATGTTTGTGGAACTGGTTTATGACAAGCGAAACGTACAGGGGCTGGAGGGAGCCAGGGAAATCATCCTGGCCGAGCTGACAAAACGCGTGCACCGGATTTTTCCTGATGCCAGCGTGACGGTTAAACCAATGCAAGCAAACGGCCTGAACAGCGACGCCAGCAAAAGCGACCGTGAAAAGCTCAACCGCATGCTTGAGGAGATGTTCGAAGAGTCGGACATGTGGTTGATACAAGAGTAACCGGGCGCAAAGCCCGGTTCTGTTTTCAACTAACAATGCCCCTGTGCATTCAGCCCGCGATTTTCCAGCATCGGTTCACTCTCAGGAGCGTGACCGCGCTACTTTTTCTCCCTGCCCTATACTTTCAGTCTGACTGACTGGAGGTTTCTATGTGTGGACGTTTTGCACAAGCCCAAACCCGTGAAGAATATCTGGCTTACCTGGCCGACGAAGGCGATCGCGACATCGCATATGACCCTGAACCCATTGGCCGCTACAACGTTGCGCCCGGCACCAAAGTGCTGTTGTTAAGCGAACGCGACGAACAACTGCACCTCGATCCGGTATTCTGGGGCTACGCGCCTGGATGGTGGGATAAAGCGCCACTGATTAACGCGCGTGTAGAAACCGCGGCCACCAGCAGAATGTTTAAACCTCTGTGGCAGCATGGCCGGGCGATCTGCTTTGCCGATGGATGGTTCGAATGGAAAAAGGAAGGCGACAAGAAACAGCCGTATTTCATTCATCGGGCCGACGGGCAGCCGATATTCATGGCGGCGATCGGCAGTACGCCGTTTGAGCGCGGCGATGAAGCCGAAGGTTTTCTCATAGTGACCTCTGCTGCGGATAAAGGCCTCGTTGATATACACGATCGACGGCCGCTGGTTCTGTCGCCAGAAGCTGCAAGGGAATGGATGCGCCAGGACGTAGGCGGGAAGGAAGCGGAAGAGATCATTGCCGACGGTGCAGTACCCGCCGACGAGTTTATTTGGCATGCTGTAACTCGCGCCGTGGGGAACGTGAAGAATCAGGGGGCGGAGTTAATCGAGGTGGCTCATAAAATGGAAAAATGAGCTGCATACCCATTATGACCAGGAAGCGATGCCGCTCGGCGTTAATCCTGGAGAATCGTTCATTCCCTTTCTTCAATCCAGTTCACAAGCTCCGCAAACTGAGTTTCTGAAAATACCGCAATACCATGTTCGGAGAGTAATGACGCTGCCACTCCCATACCCGATTTACGCTGATTACTGAAAGAACCGTTGTAGATAAACTGAGTTCCGCACGTTGGACTACCATCAGTTAACAAAGCAGCAGTACATCCTGCTTCTTGTGCTGCTCGCAGAGCCAGCCAGGCTGCAAGTTGATAATGCCCGGTAACATCTGTTCCGGTGTTTTCAATTATTCTGGCTTGTCCACGCATTACGTCTCTACCTTCAGCCAACATAATCTCGGCGGGTGGTCTCGGAACAGGTAGCCCCGCAGCCAACTCAGGGCAGTGGATCACCAGGCGCTGCTCCTGTTGCCAGCGAGCGAGTTGATGAGTCATCTGCGCTTTCTCTTTCCCGTTATAACGGACTTTAAGGCCCATCAGGCAGGCACTGACCAGTATTTTATTTATCATTGTTTAATAGTATTAAGATCCAAAACGCCTACGATTTTAACACCTTAACCCTTGTCATGAATTAAAGAATTTGACGTGGCAGCGTCTTTAGCTGGTACATAGCTGACGCTATGATCGGAGCCCTGTCCCGTGGAACTTTTTGAATAATGCCGGGTGATAATACGAAGGTGGCTGTCCTGTGACACGGCGGAACATCGTTGCGAAGGATGATGCATTATCGTATCCAAGAGTCAAGGCTACTTCATTTACGGGTTTTCCCGTTATCAACAATGCCAGCGCGCTAACCACGCATGCTCGTTGGCGCCAGACAGAAAATGACATGCCCATTTGCTTAAGGAAATGGCGACGAAAGGTGCTGTCGCTCATGAACAGCGCATTTGCCCAGCGCTCTGCTGGATCATGGATTGAGGGATTGAGTAAAAACGCCTGACAAAGAGCCAGTAGGGCCGGATGTCGCGGCAGCGGAATATCGAATTCGCGAACCGGCATAGCCGCCAGCTCCAATATCATCAGATTTATCAGTGCACGGTCACGCGTGCTTTCATACAGTGGCGGTAAATCCACTGACTCAAGCAATAGCTGACGTAATAATGGCGATACGCTAATAACTTCACAACGAGGATATTTTAAGAAGGCATTCACGAAATCTGGTTCTATATACAGACTGCGAGTGGTCACGCCAACAAATTTGACGGCGTGCATAGTTTCGGGTGGGATCCAAACAGCATGTTGTGGAGGAACAATCCACTCTCCATCCTGGGTTATGACATGCATTAATCCGGTCGCGCCATATAGCAGCTGCGCGCGGCGATGTTTGTGCTGTGGCAGCATAAATCCCTGCACATAGTCATTGCCTATCGCTACCACTTCACGATCTAGCTGCTCGACCTCTTCAATCTTTACGTTGCGCACACCCGTCTCCTTATGACCGATTTACAAAGGTAATTGAGCGCGGCGCTAATGGGAAGCAGGACGCTACCGGTATAAGCTGCGAAATCATTTTCAGGTCGAGGGTATGATTTTGAATGATATCGCAATCTTTGCGCTGGCAGGCTTTACTACCGGTATAACCACCGTGCTTTTTGGCTTTGGCGGCGGCTTTGTCGTAGTGCCATTCGTTTATCAACTAATGCTACGGCAGACCGAACTGGCACTAAACGCCATGCATATCGCGGTTGCTACCTCTACATCGGTGATGATATTTAACGCGGGCTGGGTCACCTATCGAAACTGGCGAGCTTGTGAGCTTTCATCGCAAATGTTATTCCCGTTACTATGGTTTATAGCCATTGGGGCTATCGTGGGTTCCTGTCTGGCAGGAATATTTAGTGAGAGTGTTGTTCGCGCGCTGTTCATTTTCTACATGCTGGCAACAATCAGCGATTGTTTGTTGCGTAAGGGTTTTCTCGGAGGAAGTTCTCTGCGTCGCTTGTCATTTCCTGTAGTAACGGGCGGCGGAGTGACCATTGGTATGATAGCCGCATTGCTTGGCGTGGGCGGAAGCGTAATGACGGTACCCCTGTTACGGCGCCATGGTTATGCGATGCGTGAATGCATTAGTGCTTCTAATCCGCTTTCCCTGCCCGTCGCGCTATGTGGTGCCGTGACGTATGCAGTTATTGGCTGGCAAACTATTCCTGTGAATGGATTTCTCGGTTTTATAAACCTGAAAATTTTAGGTATGTTGGTACTAACAGGCTGGGCAGGAATAGTTTTTAGCCGTCGGGTTATACCTGCTGTACCTGATATTTGGCACGCACGAATCTATGTCATGCTGCTGTTCCTGGTGTTACTGGCGATGCTATTTCAGTAACCCTCTTTTATCGCAGCGACTAATGGCCCGTAATTATACTTGTCTCAATGTACCTTTCAGACACAAAGCGGACCAAAGCGTACAAAAAACCGGGCCTCGCGCCCGGTTCTGTTTACACACTAAAAAAGCCTTACGCACTCAATCCGCGATTCTCCAGCATCGGTTCGATCTTCGGATCGTGCCCGCGCCAGTTCCGGTAAAGTTCAGCTAAATCAGTGCTGTTGCCGCGGGACAAAATCGCCTCGCGGAATTTCTGTCCGTTTTCGCGCGTCAAACCGCCCTGCTCGACAAACCACTGATAGCCATCGTCCGCCAGCATCTGCGTCCAGAGATAGGCGTAATACCCCGCCGCGTAGCCTCCGCCGAAGATGTGGGCGAAATAGCTGCTGCGATAGCGCGGCGGTACGGCGGGTAGATCCAACCCTTCTTTTTTCAACGCGGCGGCTTCAAAGGCTTCCACATCGTCAACGGGCTCCTGAATGCCGTGCCAGTTCATATCCAGCAGCGCGGCGCTCAATAGCTCCGTCATGTCATAACCCTTATTAAACTGGGTCGCGTTGAGCATTTTTTCCCGCAGCGCATCCGGCATCGGTTCGCCGGTTTGATAGTGACGGGCAAAGTGCGCAAACACCTGCGGATGGCTGGCCCAGTGTTCATTGATCTGCGAGGGAAATTCAACGAAATCACGCGGCGTGTTGGTGCCTGATAGCGTGGCATAGCGCTGGCTGGCAAACAGGCCGTGCAGCGTATGGCCAAACTCGTGGAACAGGGTGATCACATCATCCCAGGAGATCAGCGCGGTCTGCCCGTTCGCTGGTTTTTGATAGTTGCAGACGTTATAAATCACCGGACGCGAGGCAAACTCGTAAGACTGCTCAACAAAATTCCCCATCCACGCGCCGCCCGCTTTGGAATCACGCGCGAAAAAGTCGCCGTAGAACAGCGCCATGCCTTCACCCGTGTGGTCGAAAATCTCCCACACGCGAACGTCCGGGTGGTAAACCGGAATATCGAAACGCTCGACAAAGCGGATACCGAACAACTGCGTGGCGGTCCAGAATACGCCATCTTCCAGCACGGTATTGAGCGCGAAATAGGGTTTGATCTGCGACTCATCCAGCGCGTATTTCGCGGAGCGCACGCGTTCGGCATAAAACGCCCAGTCCCAGGCCTGCACCGTAAAACCGCCCTGCTCGTCGTCGATGACCTTCTGAATATCCGCCTGCTCCAGCGCAGCCCTGCCGCGCGCCGCAGGCACTATTCCGCGCATGAATTCGAGCGCCGCTTCCGGCGTTTTCGCCATCTGATCGGCAGTGCTCCAGCTCGCATAGTTGTCAAAGCCGAGCAGCTGCGCCTGTCTTGCCCGTAACGCGGTAAGCCGACGGATCAGCTCGCGCGTATCGTTTTCGTCGCCTTTCTGAGTGCGTTCCCAGCCCGCGCTGAACAACTTTTTACGGGTCTCGCGCAACGACAGCGCCGCCAGCGCGGGCTGTTGCGTGGTATTCAAAAGCGGGATCAGCCAGCGGTCCGTCAGCCCTTTTTCTGCGGCAGCGTGAGCCGCGGCAGCCATCTCCTCCGCACTGAGCCCGTCAAGCTGGTGAACATCGTCCACCACCAGCCCTCCCGCCTTGTTCGCCGCCAGCAGGCGCTGGTTGAACTGGCTGGTCAGGGTGGCGGCTTCGGTATTCAGGGCTTTCAGCTCGGCTTTTTCATCGGCGTTCAGACGCGCGCCCGCAAGAACAAAGTGCTGATACGTCTCCTCCGTCAGTCGGCGGGATTCGGCATCCAGCGCCTCGCGATCCTGCCAGACGGCTTCCACACGGGCGAAAAGCGTATCGTTTAGCCAGATATCGTTCGCCAGCCCGGCCAGTTCGGTGGAGAACTGCTCGTCCAGCGCCTGAAGATCATCGTTAGTGTGTGCGGACGTCATGGCGAAGAACACGCTGCTCACGCGCGACAGCATGGCCCCGCTTTTTTCCAGCGCCAGCACGGTGTTATCGAAGTCCGGCGCGGCGCGCTGCGCGATAATCGCGTCAATGTCTGCACGCTTCAGGCGCATTGCTTCATCAAACGCCGGACGATAATGGCTGTCGTTGATCGCATCAAAACGTGGTGCCTGATAAGGCAACAGGCTAATTTCAAAAAAAGGATTGTTGACCGACATCGTTTACTCCTGAGCACGGTATTTCTCCCCAGAGTAGGCCAGCCTGCGCTGGCCTGCAATGGCGTCATACAAATGTTGCCTTAACGACGTGCCGGAGAGCGTGCTATGTTAGTACAACACAAAAAGCGTTGAGGAACAGTGAGATGATTATTTTAGTTACCGGGGCGACAGCGGGTTTTGGTGAAAGCATCACGCGTCGCTTCGTCGCCAATGGACACAAAGTGATTGCAACAGGGCGTCGTCAGGAGCGTTTGCAGGAGCTAAAAGACGAGCTGGGTGACAGCATTCTGACCGCACAGCTGGACGTGCGCAACCGCGCCGCCATCGAAGAGATGATTGCCAACCTGCCTGCCGAATGGCGTGAAATTGACGTGCTGGTCAATAACGCCGGCCTGGCGCTGGGCATGGAGCCTGCCCACAAAGCCAGCGTGGAAGACTGGGAAAACATGATCGACACCAACAACAAAGGGCTGGTGTACATGACCCGCGCCGTGCTGCCGGGCATGGTTGAACGTAACCGTGGCCATATCATTAACATCGGTTCCACCGCCGGAAGCTGGCCTTACGCGGGCGGCAACGTCTATGGCGCGACCAAAGCCTTTGTCCGCCAGTTCAGCCTGAACCTGCGCACCGACCTGCACGGCACCGCGATCCGCGTGACCGATGTTGAGCCGGGTCTGGTAGGCGGAACTGAATTCTCCAACGTGCGTTTCAAAGGCGATGACGCGAAAGCGGATAAAACCTATGAAAACGCGAATGCGCTGACGCCGGAAGATATCACCGAAACCGTCTGGTGGGTCGCGAATCTGCCGAAGCATGTCAACATCAACACGGTGGAGATGATGCCCGTCAGCCAGACCTATGCCGGACTCAGCGTGCATCGCGGTTAATTTACCCTGCCCGGCCTGCGGGCCGGGTATGTGATGGCAGGGAAAAGAATGGTAGTATGTTCAGGTTAACTCTCTGAGAAATCACAACCCATGGCCGCTGAATCGCAACTTAATCCTACCCAGCCCGTTAATCAGCAAATATATCGCATCTTACGCCGTGATATTGTTCGCTGCCTGATCCCACCGGGAACGCCACTCTCAGAAAAAGAGGTTTCGGTACGTTTTGACGTTTCCCGTCAGCCCGTACGTGAGGCGTTTATTAAGCTTGCAGAAAACGGCCTCATTCAGATCCGCCCTCAGCGCGGAAGCTATGTCAATAAAATTTCGCTTTCGCAGGTACGCAATGGCTGTTTTGTTCGCCAGGCTATCGAGTGCGCCGTGGTGCGTCGCGCCGCGTCGCTCATCAACGATAACCAGTGTTACCTGCTGGAGCAAAACCTGCATCAGCAGCGAATCGCCATTGACCGCAAACAGCTAAACGACTTTTTCCAGCTGGACGACGAGTTCCACCAGAAACTGGCGCAGATCGCCGAGTGCCAGCTCGCGTGGGATACCGTTGAAAACATCAAAGCGACCATCGACCGCGTGCGCTACATGAGCCTCGACCATGTTTCTCCGCCAGAGATGTTGCTGCGCCAGCATCATGATATTTTCAGCGCGCTGGAAAAACGCGACGTGGAAGCCGTAGATAAAGCGATGACGCTTCACCTTCAGGAAATTAGCGAGTCAGTTCAGTTAATTCGTCAGGAAAACCGCGAGTGGTTCAGCGAAGAATAAAACCTCGCCGCCCCCTTTCGGTTGCGGCGAAGTAATTAGCGGACCACTAATACCGGAATAGTGGCGTAGCGCAGGATAGTTTCAGCATTTGAACCCAGCAGATGCGTTGTAATGCTCGGGTTTTTTGATCCGATAACAATAACGTCGTATTTCCCCTCTTTGCTGAGCTTGATGATTTCATCGCGTACGTTGCCGAAGCGAACTTCACAGTCAATATTGTCCGGGGACATATTAAAGAGCCGTTTCAGCGCCTTCATCTTCTTATCAGACTCGGCGGTCATATACTCTTCGAACTTCTTAATATCGGCATTGAACCCCCGCAGTAACGAACGGCTGCTGTTAGGGAGTATGTTGACCAGGGTGATCGTCGCGCCTTCCGCCTTCGCGAGGTTGACCGCATGGCGTACCGCTTTATCGCTCAAATCCATTTCAAACACGTCAACAGGCATCAAAATTTTCTTATACATAAGCCTGACTCCTTTTCCTATGAAGGGTTATTTTCTGCCTCCAGAATGACATTGTGGATATAAACAAAGCCTAAACACTTGCACCTAGAAACTATCAATTAAGGAAAATAACTGTCCGCTTTGTAAAGTGGTGTCCTGAACCGTCAACGCCTGCATGAAATAAGAAAAAAGTGTGAGCTTGATCAAAAGCAAATAATTTCTTTAAAGAGAGGCGTATTAATAGTGCCCCGTGAACGGCAGCCGTTGAATTAGCGCCGTAACGGATAAGTACGAGAGGAGAGAATACCATGATGACATACGACCGTAACCGAAATGCAATCACCACTGGCAGCCGCGTCATGATTAGCGGCACAGGTCAGTTCGGCGTGATTAAAGCGATCCACAGCGACGGCCTTAATGCCGAGCAGGTGCGTCGTGGTAAAACGGTTGAAGTGGAAGGATGCGAAGGTAAGTTCGAACCGATTGAGCTGATTCGTCTGGGCATGCACTAAGCTGCGCCCCGACATGCCGCCGCGGACGGCGGCATGTCATCGCGTTAAAGCCGGGCGGCGTACTCAGCAACCGTGGCCTTCGCGCCTTTTTGCAGCAACGTCTGATAAGCCTGCATGACCGCAGCCACAAACACCGCGTCCTTCGGCAGCTCGTTACCGAAAATAGCCTCAATGCCCAACAGCGCGCTAACGCGGCTTTCGCCTTCAGCGCTACCGTTTACCGCCGCCTGAATCACCGCCAGCTGCGGATCGCTCACCTCAATCGCGTTACCCTGCTCATCCACACCGCCGACATAACGCATCCAGCCCGCCACACCGAGGGCCAGCAGCGGGAAAGGTTTCTGGTGGACAAGATGCCAGCGCACGGAATCGAGCATACGCTGCGGCAGTTTCTGGCTACCGTCCATGGCGATTTGCCAGGTGCGGTGACGCAGGGCCGGATTGCTGTAACGCGCGATCAGCAGGTCAGCATAGTGAGCTAAATCCACCCCCTTCACTTTCAGCGTCGGCGCCTGCTCTTTCAGCATCAGCGCATGCGCGGCTGCGCGATAATGTTCATCTTCCATGCAGTCGTTAATGTGCTGATAACCGGCCAGGTAGCCAAGATAGGCCAGGAACGAGTGGCTGCCGTTAAGCATACGCAGCTTCATCTCTTCAAACGGAATGACATCAGAAACCAGTTCCGCACCGGCCTTTTCCCACTGGGGACGTCCGGCGACAAAATTATCTTCCACCACCCACTGACGGAACGGCTCGCAGGCGACACCTGCCGGATCGCGTACGCCGGTCAGCTGTTCGATTTTATCCAGCGTTTCAGCCGTGACGGCGGGCACAATACGGTCCACCATGGTTGACGGGAAGGTGACGTTCGCTTCAATCCAGTCTGCCAGTTCGCCGTCAACAGCGCGCGCGTAAGCGCAGGTGACACTGCGCATCACGTGGCCGTTCTCCGGCATGTTATCGCATGACATTACGCTGAATGCTGGCAGCCCCGCCACCTTACGCCGCGCCAGCGCTTCAACCACCACGCCCGGCGCCGATTTCGGCTGATGCGGGTTTTTCAGGTCGGCAACAATTAACGGATGATCGAACATCAGTTGTCCTGTTGCCGGCGAATGGCAATACCCTTTCTCGGTGATGGTCAGGGAAACAATGGCGACCTGCGGCTCGCACAGCGCCGCCAGCACGGTTTCCAGCCCGTCGACCTGCGCATGCAGCGCGTTTTTGACGACGCCGTCCACGCATCGGCAGACATCTCTGCCACGGTATAAAGGTTTTCCTGTGCCTTCAGATCGGCGATCTGCTGTTCGCCGCCAATCAGGTTAACTTCGCAGTAACCCCAGTCGCTGCCCTGTTCTGCGGCGAGTATATCGGTGTACACCGCCTGGTGCGCGCGGTGGAACGCGCCAAACCCTAAATGAACAATGCGTGCCTTGAGGCTGTCGCGATCGTACTGAGGACGCGTTGCCTTCGCCTGTAATAACCGGTTTTCCATGATTGAGACTCGTTAATTAATGAACGCTGTGATCCGCTGCCGCGTCCTGATCAGAGCGGCAGCGCCTGCTGACTACACCAACTAGAATGGCAGTCGGAGTTAAAAAACGCTGCCATTAACCATACTGATACGTCGTTTTCAGATCTTGATTTACATTAACTTTTCGCCATGTGGTGTGACATCAGTGAAAAGTTGTGTGACAGGTAGCGCAAGATGTAAACCATTAACGGCGTGAAGAGAGCGCGCCGTAGGCTACCGCTTCTTTATGAGGTGCTTCGGCTGCATCTTCGGCTTCACTCAGATCGCGGTCGCGCACTTCCGGCATCAGCAACGCGGAGACCAGCCCAATCAGCGAGTACGCCACCAGCATCGCCACAATCGGCCACCAGGACCCGGTCATGTTGCAGAAGATCCCCGCCAGCACCGGACCAAAGCCCACCGCCACCAGACCGCCCGCCTCTTTGGAGATCGCCATGCGGGTAAAGCGGTTCCGCGAACCAAACATCTCCGCCATGGTGATGTTTTCCAGCGCAAACAGCCCGAGCACCGCAAAGTTATGAATAACGATGATAGAGAGCATAATCACGCCCGGCGCGTAACTCTTGTCAACGATAATCGACAGCATCGGGTAAGCCAGAATAATGGCTGAAATGTTAAGGATGATATACGGCAGACGGCGCCCCACTTTATCGGACAGCCAGCCCAGCAGCGGGATGGAGACGAAGCCGAGAATCGAGCTGATCATCAGCGCATCGGTTGGGATCGCCTTATCAAATAACAGCGTTTGCACCAGATACCCGGCAAGGAAGGTCTGGATCAGACCAGAGTTACCGGCCTGACCAAAGCGCAGCCCCGTCGCCAGCCAGAACGATTTGCTCTTAAACATCGCGCCGACCGAGGTATCCTGCGCAGCAACCTGCGCAACGGCTTCGGCGTCGTTAACCTTCTCAAACACCGGACTCTCTTTAAGGTTCATACGCAGCCAGATGGCGAAGATCATCACCACCACGCTGGCGAGGAACGGCACGCGCCAGCCCCAGGCAATAAGTTCTTCACGGTCAAGGGCAAAGAACATCACGGCCCAGATCGCCGTGGCGCTCAGCGTCCCGCAGTTGGTGCCCATGGCCACCAGCGAGGAGATGATGCCGCGTTTACCCTTCGGCGCGTACTCTGCCAGCATGGTACCCGCGCCGGAGATTTCTGCCCCCGCGCCCAGCCCCTGAATAATACGCAGCGTCACCAGCAGCACCGGTGCGAAAATCCCGATCTGCGCATAGGTCGGCAACACGCCGATTAAGGTGGTGCAGATCCCCATCATGGTGATGGTGATAAACAGCACTTTTTTACGGCCAATTCTGTCGCCCATTCTGCCGAAGATAAATGCCCCGACGATACGCGCGATGTAGCCTGCGCCGTAGGTGCCCATCGCCAGGATCAGCGCCATGGCCGCGGACTGCTCAGGGAAGAAAATTTCATGGAACACCAGCGCGGCGCCAAGGGAGTAGAGCTGGAAATCCATAAACTCCAGGGCGGTGCCCAGCCAGCCAGATACGGCGGCTTTCACCAGATCTGACGTACTTCTTTGAGGTTGTGCTTGAGTCATAATGGCTATCTCTGAAAGGTAAGATGCGTACCACTTAGAGCCTGTCTTCGCAGGCTCTTAACCGCGTGAATTATTATTGGTCGAACGTGAGCAAGACTTTGCAGCACTGCCGCTGGTCTTTTTCAAACAGTTCGATGGCGTCTGTAACGTGGTGATAGTCAAAAGTATGGGTGACCAGTTTTTCAGGGTCGATCAGCCCTTTTTCCAGCCAGTCAATGACCACCGGGAATTTGTTGGCATTCAGACGCGAAGAGAAGATCGACAGCTCTTTGCCGGTGATCCCCTGCTGCACGATCTGGCTCGGGTCGCTGGAGAAGCCCATCAGCACGATGCGCGCCGCCGGAGACGCCAGCGTAATCGCTTCCTGTAAAATGGACGGATGACAGGCAGCATCGATGATTAACGTCGGCTTGATGCCTTTTTCATCCAGCGCGGTCTGTAACGACTGCTCGCCGTTGTTGAAGACCCAGTCTGCGCCGCTGCGTTGCGCCATCTCCAGCCGCTCATCAATGCGATCCACCACGATGACCTGCTTCACCTTGTAAACGCCCTTCAGCGCCTGCACGGTAACCAGCCCCATCGGGCCTGCGCCGTAGATCAGCGCCACGTCCTGTTCGGTGGGTTTCGCCTGCCCCGTCACGTTGGCGGCAATGGTGAATGGCTCAACCATTACCGCGTGTTTGTCAGGAATTGCGTCTGGAATGTGCCAGGCATTTTTCGCCGGCACGACGGCGTATTCGCTGAAGCCACCGTCGCGATGAACGCCCAGCACCACCAGCGAGGTACAAACGTTCGGTTTTCCGACGGAACACGGGTAGCAGTGCCCGCAGCTGATCACCGGATCAACCGAAACGCGCTGGCCCAGTCGGGTGCTCTCCACGCCTTCGCCAACCGCGTCTATTTCGCCAAAGAACTCGTGACCGATTACCCGCGGGTATTTCGCAAACGGGTTATGCCCGCGATAGATATGGCTGTCTGAACCGCAGATACCGGCGAGCTTAATTTTGACGCGGACGTCGCCTGCCCCCGGCAACGGGAGAGGACGCTCCTCAATCACCAGCGCATTCGGCTGTTGGATCACTACGCTTTTCATCATTCGCTCCTCGTTTACCAGTTCCAGAGGGTGCCGTCTTCCAGACGGGCCACCGGCAGATAAGCCGGATCGTACGGGTATTTCGCCGCCAGCTTCTCATCAAACTCAATGCCCAGCCCTGGCTTGTCGCCCGGGTGCATATAGCCGTTATCGAAGCGCCAGCTGTGCGGGAACACTTCCAGCATCTGCTCTGAATACCCCATATACTCCTGCACGCCGAAGTTCGGTACCCACAGGTCAAAATGCAGCGCCGCGGCGTGGCAAATCGGCGACAGATCCGACGGGCCGTGTGAGCCGGTACGCACCTGGTAGAGTGAGGCAAAGTCCGCAATGCGACGCATCCCGGTGATGCCGCCCGCATGGGTTATGGTGGCGCGGATATAGTCAATGAGCTGCTCTTCAATCAGCTGCTTGCAGTCCCAGATGCTGTTGAACACTTCCCCCACCGCAATGGGCGTGACGGTGTGCTGGCGGATCAGGCGGAAACACGCCTGGTTTTCAGCGGGAGTCGGATCTTCCATCCAGAACAGACGGTAGTCTTCAATGCTTTTGCCGAACCGCGCCGCTTCGATGGGCGTCAGACGGTGGTGCATGTCGTGAAGGAGATGTTCATTGAAACCGAACTGGCTGCGCACTGCGTCGAACAGTTTCGGCGTGAAGTCGAGGTATTTCTCGGTGGACCACAGCTGCTCTTCCGGCCAGGCGCCCTTGGTCGCAGGCTCATACGCCAGCCCTTTCCCTTTAGCCATGCCGTAGGTGGTTTTCATTCCCGGCACGCCGCACTGCACGCGAATTGCCTTGAAGCCCATCTCTTTATGACGGGCATAATCTTCCAGCACGTCGTCAATGGTGTGCCCGGTGGTGTGACAATACACCATCACCCCTTCCCTGGAGGCCCCGCCCAGAAGCTGATAGAGCGGCATGTTCGCGGCTTTCGCCTTAATGTCCCACAGCGCCATGTCCACGGCAGAAATCGCTGACATGGTGACCGGACCACGACGCCAGTAAGCGCCTTTATAGAAGAACTGCCAGATATCTTCGATGCGGTGCGCATCGCGGCCAATCAGCTGAGGGCACAGGTGATCTTTCAGGTAGGAGGCAACGGAAAGTTCACGTCCGTTCAGCGTGGCATCACCCAGGCCGACAATGGCCTCATCGGTGGTGATTTTAAGGGTGACAAAGTTACGCCCCGGGCAGGTGACAAATACTTCAGCCCCGACAATCTTCATAATCCATTTCCTTACATCGCTCGTTGTGATGCAGGAAATTTACGCAACCACACTACTACCATACAAGTATAATGATCGTAAAATCAGCGGACGATCACACTATGAGGACGCTTACGCGCGTCCCCAACCAGCCACGATGATCAACATGCCGCACAGGGCAATCAGCGCGCCTGCCCAGTCATACAGGCTTAGCCTGACGCCATCGACAACGCGCAGCCACAGCAGCGCGGTACAGACGTACACTCCGCCGTAGGCGGCATATACCCTCCCGCTGGCGGCCGGATGCAGGGTGAGCAGCCAGACAAAAAGGGCCAGGGACACACCCGCCGGGATCAGCAGCAGCGCGGAAGCGCCCCGCTTTAGCCAGAGCCACGGCAAAAAGCATCCGATGATTTCGCACAGCGCGGTCGCGAAAAAAAGCAGCGTCGTTTTGAACATTTTTCTCGTTTCGTGAGGATTGATTTAGACATCATACGCGATAATGTTCACATCGTTCCCATACCTGCCGCGCGGGTATGACACCCTTTCGGATTGGTGTAGAATCCAACGGGGTAATCCGATTGTCTGCACCCGTTTAAAGGAAACGCTATGACTACATTAAGCAAACGCCTTTGTCTGACAGCCGTACTGGCGCTGTCATCGTTCGCCTTCGCCGCAACGGCATCAGCCGAAACCAGCAAACTCATCATTGAGTCTGGTGACAGCGCGCAAAGCCGTCAGAACGCCGCCATGGACAAAGAACAATGGAATGACACCCGCAGCCTGCGTCAGAAAGTGAATAAGCGCGTGGAGAAAGAGTGGGATAAAGAAGACGTCGCGTTTGATGCCCGCGACAAATGCCAGCAAAGCGCCAACGTCAACGCTTACTGGGAGCCTAACACCCTGCGCTGTCTGGATCGTCGTACTGGCCGCACGGTAGCACCGTAATGTCAACGCCGTGTGACGTTAAGCTCCGTCCGCTGGAGCGCGAAGATTTACGCTTTGTTCACCAGCTCGACAACAATGCCAGCGTGATGCGCTACTGGTTTGAAGAGCCTTATGAGGCGTTTGTCGAGCTGTCCGATCTCTACGACAAGCATATCCACGATCAGAGTGAACGCCGGTTTGTGGTGGAGTGCGAGGGTGAGAAAGCCGGGCTGGTTGAACTGGTTGAGATCAACCACGTTCACCGTCGGGCGGAATTTCAGATCATTATTTCACCGGAGCACCAGGGGAAAGGTCTTGCGTCGCGGGCGGCAAAGCTGGCGATGGATTACGGGTTTAACGTCCTGAATCTCTATAAGCTTTACCTTATCGTCGACAAAGAGAACGAAAAAGCGATTCATATCTACCGTAAGCTGGGCTTTATGGTGGAAGGTGAACTGATCCATGAGTTCTTTATTAACGGCGAATACCGTAACACCATCCGCATGTGCATTTTCCAGCATCAGCATCTGGCCGGGCATAAGTCCTCCTCCGCCAGCCTGCTTAAACCCACCGCGCAGTAACCTGCGCGGTTTTATTCTCAATAATATTCAATGCTGTTTTTGATGGTGTACTTGCGCTCAACGGCAGGTTTGACGCTGTCATCGGTGATCACCAGCTCACAGCTCACCGGGTTGTTGTGGCGATCGTAATCACAGCTCTGCTTTACATTGCCCATCGGTTTATCGTTCAACAGGCTTACCGCCGTATAATCCATGCGCTTGCGCAGATCTTTCGACGGCACCGACTTGACCGATAAACGCTGGTCGCCGGAAACCGTAGTTTTACCCAGCGGGTAGCCGTCGGCGTCATACTGGTACTTCACTTCCATCTCTTTGCTGTGCGCGGCAACCACAAACCCGTTATCGTCCGTGTCCCACGTCAGGCCGGCAGACGGCAGTTCCGCCAGCTGACATTTTCCCTGCAACTTTACCTTCTGTTGCTGGGTTTCCGCATCGACGTAGTAGTTAGCATCCAGCACCAGCGCAACGCCCGTATTCGCTTCGAGATCGTGCAGTTCAAGCGTATCGAAACACCCTTCCGTCGACATCGTTCCGGTCACACGTTTAGAGACTTCACCCTTATCGTTGAACAGCGTCTGGGTAAAATCCTTCACCGGCCCGCGCAGAGGATCAAAATCAAACTCGTTCGAAAAGCTCGCCATCTCCGGCGTAAATGACAGCGGCGCGGTGTTGTTGTCGCATCCCACCAGTACCGTTGCCAGTAGCGTTATCGCTGCGTATTTGTTCACATCATTTACCGTTCAGAGAGAGATACAATCATATTAGCAAATACAGCAACTTACATAACAGCACTTCATTTGACTCTTCGCGCTGTAGAATTCCGTCGTTTGCATTGACGGAACCTGTCAAAGTGGCTACTTTGGGCGCGGAAGATTCCACACTATTATAAAATTAGATTTTAAATTTTCGGGTTAACATCATGATTTACGACTGTTTTTTATACTATGACGAAGATATGTTGCTCGACATCAGATTACATACTCTCGCTGATGTCGTTGACCGTTTTGTCATTGTAGAAGCAACACACTCTTTTACAGGCATACCGCGAGAATTGCATTTCGATATTACGAAGTTTGCCAAATTCAAAGACAAAATCATTTACGTGCCTTTTGACGCGCAGCCTATTTTAAACCGTGCGGATAATAACCAGGTTGATGCCTGGGCAAATGAAGCAGCGCTTCGCAACTCCATTATGAACGGGTTAAAGGACGCGGCAGACGACGATCTGATTCTGGTGTCAGACGTTGACGAAATCTTCTCTCCCGACACGGTCAGGGCCATTAATCCGCGCGCGCTCTGCACGACTATTCATCAAAACGTGTTCAACTATCAGTTTAATCTCCAGGTTCACAACACGGATGGTACGCCGAGAAAATGTACCTTGCCCCGCGCAACGTCCTATTACAACCTTAAGCATTTCTTCCACGGTGAACCTGAATCTTTCCGAAACTGGAAGCGTGCGCGCAAAGATAAAAACTGGTCATGGTTTAAATGGAACTGGCTAAAAATCAATAATAAGGTTGTGAAAGATGGCGGCTGGCATTTCTCCTGGGTAATGACCCCAGAAAGAATTTCCGAAAAAATGTCTACCATTTCTCATACCGAATACGATCTGCCGGAATTCAATAACCCGGAACATATTATGAAGGTTATCACTAACGCCGAAGATATCTGGGGACGAGACCGAAAACTGGTCAGGCAAGAAGTATCAAAACGCACCCTGCCTTCTTATCTGGTAGACAATCAGCACCATTATTCGCAATTTATTTTATGACGCAGGCAGGGCTCCAGGACAATTCAGAAAGACAGACCCAAAAACAAAAGCTTACCCTAACCCTGCTATGCTTATAGTCCACACAGTGAAAAGGAGCTACAGATGAAACGGTTACCCTGGATTACCGCCCTGCTGTTAATGAGTGCTTCACCCGCTCTTCTTGCGGCCCCGGATTCCTGCGAGCGCGTGAAAAGCGACATTCAGCAGAAGATTATCAACAACGGCGTGCCGGAGTCTGGCTTTACCCTGAACATCGTCCCGAACGATCAGGCCGATCAGCCGGATGCGCAGGTCGTTGGGCATTGTGCCAACGATACTTTCAAAATTTTGTACACCCGCACCAGTAGCGGCAACTACCCGGTGAGCGGCGCAGGTACGCAGGAGAATGCGCCAACTGAGCCGCAATGATTTTCCCATTCAATTCCCCTGATTTGACGAGGATTAATATTTAATACCTCTAAATAAGTAACACTCCCCCCATCATTAGCCCGGTTGTAGTCACGGGTGAAAATAATTATTAACAATGATGGGGTGAGTCATGTCCGAAGTTGAACATCACGGCGGAATAAGCCGTCGAACTCTGGTTAAATCTACTGCCATAGGATCCCTGGCGCTTGCCGCCGGTGGGATCGCATTACCTTTTGGTCTGAAAAGCGCCGCCGCCGCTGTGCAGACCGCTATTCAGCCAGCGGAAGATAAAGTCGTCTGGGGCGCCTGTTCGGTAAACTGCGGTAGCCGCTGCGCCCTGCGTCTGCACGTTCGCGATGACGAAGTCTATTGGGTTGAAACGGATAATACCAGCGAGGATATTTACGGCAACCATCAGGTTCGCGCCTGTCTGCGAGGCCGTTCAATACGCCGTCGCATTAATCACCCAGACCGTCTGAACTATCCGATGAAACGCGTGGGCAAACGCGGAGAAGGCAAGTTTGAGCGTATCACCTGGGAAGAAGCGCTGGACACCATCGCCGCGAGCCTGAAAAGCGTGGTCGAAAAATACGGCAACGAAGCGGTCTACATTAACTACTCCTCCGGAATTGTAGGCGGCAATATCACCCGTTCCTCCCCTTATGCCTCGCTGGTCGCGCGCCTGATGAACTGCTATGGCGGCTTCCTCAGCCACTACGGCACCTACAGCACCGCGCAGATCGCCTGCGCAATGCCCTACACCTACGGCAGCAACGACGGCAACAGCACATCGGATATCGAAAACACCAAACTGGTAGTGATGTTCGGCAATAATCCGGCGGAAACGCGCATGAGCGGCGGCGGGATCACTTACTACCTCGAGCAGGCGCGCGAACGGTCAAACGCGCGGATGATCGTTATCGATCCGCGCTATACCGACACTGCCGCAGGGCGTGAAGACGAGTGGATCCCGATTCGTCCGGGCACCGATGCCGCGCTGGTGGCAGGTATTGCGTGGGTGCTGATTAATGAAAATCTGGTCGATCAACCTTTCCTCGATAAATACTGCGTGGGTTATGACGAAAAAACCCTGCCGGAAGGCGCACCGGCTAATGGTCATTACAAAGCCTATATTCTCGGCCAGGGTGATGACAAAACCGCGAAAACCCCGGCGTGGGCGTCTCGCATAACGGGCATTCCTGCCGATCGCATCATTAAGCTGGCCCGTGAAATCGGTTCGGCGAAACCGGCCTACATTTGCCAGGGCTGGGGCCCGCAGCGTCAGGCTAACGGGGAGCAAACGTCCCGGGCCATCGCCATGCTGCCGATCCTGACCGGCAACGTCGGCATTAACGGCGGTAACAGCGGCGCGCGCGAATCGACCTACACCATCACCATCGAACGCATGCCGCTGCCGGAAAATCCGGTGAAAACGCAAATCTCCTGCTTCAGCTGGACGGATGCCATCGTGCGTGGACCGGAGATGACCGCCCTGCGCGACGGCGTACGCGGCAAAGATAAGCTCGATGTGCCGATCAAGTTCATCTGGAACTACGCGGGTAATACCATCATCAACCAGCATTCCGATATCAACAAAACTCACGACATTTTGCAGGATGAGAGTAAGTGCGAAACGATCGTTGTCATCGATAACTTTATGACCTCATCAGCGAAGTATGCCGATATTGTTCTGCCGGATCTGATGACCGTCGAGCAGGAAGATATCATCCCCAACGATTACGCCGGCAACATGGGATACCTGATTTTCCTCCAGCCGGTTACCGCCCCGAAGTTCGAGCGCAAGCCCATCTACTGGATCATGAGCGAAGTGGCGAAACGCCTCGGACCGGATATCCATCAGAAATTCACTGAAGGCCGTACGCAGGAGCAGTGGCTGCGCTACCTGTACGCCAAAATGGTCGCCAAAGATCCGCTGCTGCCGTCCTACGACGCGCTGAAAAAAATGGGTATTTATAAGCGCAAAGATCCTAACGGACATTTTGTGGCCTATAAAAAATTCCGTGACGATCCGGATGCCAATCCGCTGAAAACCCCGTCGGGCAAAATCGAGATCTACTCCAGCAAGCTGGCGGATATTGCGGCGACCTGGGAACTGCAAAAAGACGAAACCATCACCCCACTGCCGGTCTATACCTCAACCTTTGAAGGCTGGGACGCGCCCGAGCGCAGCAAATTCCCGCTGCAACTGTTCGGTTTCCACTTTAAAGCCCGTACCCACTCCAGCTACGGCAACGTGGATGTGCTCCAGGCCGCCTGTCGCCAGGAGGTGTGGCTTAACCCTGTGGATGCGGAGCAACGTGGTATCAAAAACGGGGATATGGTGCGCGTCTTCAACGACCGCGGCGAAGTGCGTATTGCCGCGAAAGTCACGCCACGCATCATGCCCGGCGTAAGCGCGATGGGCCAGGGCGCCTGACATGACGCCAACATGAGCGGCGATCGTGTCGATCACGGCTCCTGCATCAATACCCTGACCACGCACCGCCCGTCACCGCTGGCGAAAGGCAACCCGCAGCACACGAACCTGGTGCAGATCGAGAAGGCATAAGGATTAACCAATGACAACCCAGTATGGATTTTTTATTGATTCCAGCCGCTGCACCGGGTGCAAAA
>OKEI01000071.1_pt1 | contig 41904 bp, 30 predicted proteins | sample 1613761 | NCBI WGS metagenome assembly OKEI01 (sample SAMN04436875, study PRJEB24849) | human gut metagenome | biome: human gut; feature: NICU; material: stool | host: Homo sapiens | place: USA: Saint Louis, MO | collected 2011-11-15
TATATTTGCACAGGATGGACCTGTGAGCCGCAGACAATACAAGTCAGCGGTACAAAAGAGATGCTGGATACGATATCGGAGATAGAAATTCCGACATCGGAAATTGATGTCAGTGATGTTACTAAAAAAGTAGAAAAGACAGTGGATATCACGCAGTATCTTCCGGAGGGAATCAAACTGGTGGATGAGAATGCCAATACGATTTTGATCACTGTTATGATTGAGAAGGAGGGTTCCAGGATTATAGAATTCCCGGTAGAAGGAATTCAGGTTAATAATCTGAAAGACAAATATGAGCTTACGTTTGAATCAGATGAAGTGATCGAATTGAAGTTTATCGGAGAACAGACAACACTTGATCAGCTGGATATTACAAATGCAGTTTCGATTGATCTGCAGGACTGTAAATCTACAGGAGAGTATGAGGTTCCGGTATCGATTGAAGTGCCTGACGGAGTAGAATTGGAAAAACAGCCTACAATAAAAGTAAAGCTGACAGAAAAGGAAGATGAAACAGATCAGAAAGCCGATAAGAAATCTGACAGTACACAGGAGAAATCGGAAAAATAAGGGAGGAGACATAAAATGGTCAGTGGAAAGACAAAAATCAAGAATCCTACAGGACTGCATTTACGTCCGGCAGGATTATTCTGCAAAACAGCAATGCAGTTTGCAAGTAAGATTACGGTCAGAAAGCAGGCTCGAAATGAGGAGGTCACTGCCAATGCAAAAAGTGTACTGAGTGTACTTGGGGCATGTATCAAAAGCGGAGATGAGATCGAAGTGATCTGTGAAGGCGCTGATGAGACAGCAGCTCTTGCAGAGATGATCAGGATCATTGAGGATGGACTGGGAGAATAAAGGTTACAGAGCAAAGGAGAAAAACATGAACAAAGCAACATTAGTCGTAATGGCGGCAGGGATTGGAAGCAGATTTGGCGGCGGAATCAAACAGCTGGAACCGGTGGGACCAAACGGAGAGATTATTATGGATTACTCCATTTATGATGCAATGGAAGCCGGATTTGATAAGGTTGTATTTGTAATCAGAAAGGATCTGGAAAAAGATTTTAAAGAAGTGATCGGAAACCGGATTGAAAAGGTTGTAGAGGTTGCTTACGCATATCAGGAGGTAGATGATATTCCGCAGGCGTATCGGGAACGTTTTTCAGGTCGCACAAAGCCATGGGGAACCGGACAGGCAATTCTCTGCTGTAAGGATGTTGTAGACAGTCCGTTTCTGGTCATTAATGCAGACGATTACTATGGAAAGCAGGCATATGTGGAAGCGTACGAGTACCTTACAAGAGAGACAACATCAAAGGATGAGATCTGTATGGTCAGCTTTGTTTTGAAAAATACACTGAGTGATAACGGCGGGGTAACACGCGGAGTCTGTAAAGTAAATGAAAACGGATATCTTGCAGATATTGTGGAGACGTCCAATATTGAGAAATATGAGAGCGGAGCAGCCGTTCACAAGGGAGAAGAGTACATTCCAATCGATATTGAATCCAGCGTTTCCATGAATATGTGGGGACTTACGCCAGAGTTCTTCCAGATTCTGGAAAGTGGATTTGAGGCATTTGTAGCAAATACCCCGGCAGATAACTTGAAAGCAGAATATTTACTGCCGACGATCATTGGTGATCTTTTGGCGGAGAAAAAGCTTGCAGTAAAAGTGTTGACATCAAAAGATAAATGGTTTGGTGTGACTTATAAAGAAGATAAGGATTCCGTTGTTTCGGAATTGCAGGCTTTGATTCATGCGGGAGTTTATCCGAAAAAGTTATTCTGAAATAAAAAATAAGAGAGGGGGCGCAGCAAATCAGGTTGCGTTCCCTTTTGCCGCGTAAAAGTGGTCAGTATAAAAGTTGGAATTAAGGAGAGGACATAAGATTGCAGGAGTTAAAGAAAAAGCGCAGAAAGAGGCCGAAAAATGAGTTAGACAGAGGGGCGCAAAAAGAGCAGAAGAATCTGACGGATATAACGGAAGAACAGTTGAAAGTGAATATCGGGATCGTTCGTCTGGGAAACATGATAAAGGTGATTCAGATTGTGATGAAAGTGCTGCTGTGTATGTTAGCAGTGTTGTTCTCATTTCTGGCAATCTTGCTTCATGAAGCGGCAAACTGGATGCTGGCGACATGGACAAATCTGTCTATGGAGGAGCTTGTCGCTCAGTTAAAGACACCAATCCAGGGCACCAGTCATGAGGTACTCTGGGATTTTGTAGAGACTTGTATACCGGCCGCAGTGATGGCAGTGTTTTTTGTGGTATTGGTAATCGTAATGGTGCGAAAAACAAAGATTACAAAATGGGTGGTACAGATTGGAGCGGTTGCAGGTTCGATGGCACTGATTGTATCATCCGGACAGATGGTGTGGAATGAACTGGATGTTGGAGAATATCTGGAAAATCAGGATACGATCTCGATGTTTTTGCAGGAGAATTATATGGATCCGGCGTTGGTTCCGGTTACATTTCCCGAGCAGAAGAGAAATCTGGTGTACATTTTTATGGAGTCCATGGAATCCACGTACGCTTCAACAGATGTAGGCGGCGCTTTTGCAGAAAATGATATTCCGGAGATGACGCAGCTGGCAATGGAAAACGTTAATTTTTCGACGGGCGATATGCTGGGCGGTCTGATTCCTTCTGATGGTGCCACGTGGACAATGGGAGCTATGGTGGCGCAGACATCCGGGTTGCCGCTGAAGGTAAAGCTACGCGCGGAGAATATACAGGAAGATGTGCAAGTGCTTCCGGGCGCAACTGTTCTGGGTGATATGTTAGCGGCACAAGGCTACAAACAGGTTGTTATGTTTGGCTCAGAAGGGGAGTTTGCCGGAAGAAAACAGTATTTTGAGGGACATGGAAATTATGAAGTGAAAGATTTGCTCTACGCTCAGCAAAACGGTCTCATACCTCCGGATTATCGAGTGTGGTGGGGATATGAGGATCATAAATTGTACGATTTTGCAAGGCAGGAAGTGACAAACCTGGCAAACAGCGGTCAGCCGTTTAACTTTACAATGCTGACGGTCGATACTCATTTTGAAGACGGCTATATCTGTGATCTGTGTCAGGATGATCATCCGGGCAATCAGTATGCAAATGTTATGTCCTGCGCCAGCAGACAGGTCGTGGATTTTGTAAACTGGTTGAAAGCACAGCCATTTTATGAGAATACCACGATTGTGATTGTAGGAGATCATCTGACAATGGACAGTGATTTTTGTCAGGATGTGCCGGAAGATTACACGCGAGGTGTATATAATACGATTATCAATGCACCGATTACTCCTGTAAATCAGAAAAACAGACAGGCGACAACAATGGATATGTTTCCAACGACAATTGCGGCATTGGGAGCACAGATTGAAGGGGATCGCCTGGGACTCGGAACAAATTTGTTTTCAGCAGAGCCAACTCTTGCAGAAAAAGTGGGAATGGATACCCTGAATAAGGAAATTAGAAAACGTTCTATTTTTTATGAACAGATAGCAGGAAAAGAAAATATTGATGATTCAGTCATGGATATGGACTAGGAGAATAGAGAATGAAAGAGTTTTTTGAATTTTGTAGAAAAAGAATAGATTTACTTATCTTTAACATATCCATTGTAGCAGTGGTCTATGGATGTAGAATTTTTAATTTGTCTGTTACTATGGATACCGATCTTTTTATTAATACGCCTAGAAGCGTTTATAATTGGTTAGATATTGGCAGATATGGATTGATTTTTACAGAAAAAATTTTTGGAATACGTTGGTATAATCCTTATATAAACTCAACACTTGGTTTTTTTGCGATTGTTGCATTTTTAATGATGTTTGCGTATTCATTTGAATATATCTCAGGCAGAGAAAATAGATATAACTATTTCGTGTTTTCAGCACTTTTTATGACACATCCAATATGGGTGATGCAATGGGTGTTTAAATTACAGAATTTTGATATAGCAATATCAATTTTATTAGTAGCGATTGCAGTATATCTTACATTTAGCTGGATTAAGTGCAGAGCAGTCTGGAGGCTATTATTAGCTATAGGATGTCTTGTTTGGAGTTTTGGAAGTTATCAGGCTAACACGACACTTTTTATAGCAGCGGTAGCATTTGGAATTTTGATATGTAAAGAAACCGATTTGAAAAAATTGTTTTTGGTGTGTGTAAAGGCAGTAGTGCCATTTGGATGTGCTTATATATTAAATTCCATAATTGTAAAAATGTTCTTTTCTTCAGGAGACTATATTGAAGGACAAGTATTATGGGGAAACGTTTCTGCAGAGCAATGTATAATTAATATAATTCAGCATATTAAACAAGTGTTTTTTGTTTATAAGGATTATATATACGGATATGGCGCAGTCGTGTTAAGCATATGTGCTGTAGTTATGCTGGTGATTTGGTGCAAAAGTGCTATAAAAATTCCTGTTTGGAAATGGGTGGCTATTTTGGTGTTAATAATCAGCCCGTTTATGCTTACTGTGTATGCGGGAGTAGCACTTGCTTATCGAAGTCAATATACTCTTCCTTTTGTAATTGCGGTGGGATTTGTGTATTTAACAAGAAGGAGAGATGATGAAACGGTTGAGAAAAAGAAATCTATAAATAAAATTGTAAGAAAGACAATACAAGCAGGAGTGTTGATAGCTGCAATTGCAGTAGGATTGAGTCAGACATATACAACATTGAGATTTTGGTATGCGGATGATGTGAGATATGAACAAGATGTAGACACATTGAATGAAATTGTTACACGCTGTCATATAAAAGATTATGATCTGCAAAAAAGTAAAATTGCATTTATCGGAGAGCGCAAGGCACCGTTGAATAATGCTTGTTATCCCGAAATTGATTTTATAGGCATGTCATATTTTAATATGTTTGCATGGATGGAGCCAGAATATTATTATTCTACAGGAAAGATTTGTACGTTTGCATTAACAAGAGGAATAGAGTTGAATGGTGCAACTCAAGAGGAAATTGCGAGGGCTACAAATTTTGCAAAAAACATGCCGGAATGGCCAGCTAATGATGCGATTCAAAAAGATGGCGATTTAATTATAGTGAAGATGGGAGAAATCAAATAGAAAGTCAATCTATAATATGTTATAGTTAAAATAGATAGCTTTGATGAGGAAGAAATATGGAAAAGATAAGTGTAGTTGTTTCATGTTATAATGAAGAAGAAAGTATTCCTTTATTTTACAATGAAATAAAAAAAGTAATGAGCATTATGAAAGAATTCCAGTTTGAAGTTCTTTTTGTAGATGATGGGTCAAAGGACAGAACTCTTGAAGTTGCAAAAGAACTGGCAAAAAAAGACGAATGTATAAAGTATGTGTCATTTTCCAGAAATTTTGGGAAAGAAGCAGCGATGTATGCGGGATTAAGTTATGCTTCTGGAGAGTATGTCACAATCATGGATGCGGATTTACAAGATCCGCCAAGTCTGTTGCCTGAAATGATGCGTTATATCAAAGATGAGGGCTATGATTCGGTGGCAACAAGACGAGTGACAAGAAAAGGAGAGCCAAAGATCCGGTCATTTTTTGCAAGGAGATTTTATCATTTGATCAAGAAAATTTCAGATACGGAAATTGTAGATGGAGCCAGAGATTATCGATTGATGACGCGTCAGTTTGTAAACAGTCTTCTGGAGCTGGAAGAATACAATAGATTTTCAAAAGGTCTGTATGGTTGGGTTGGATATAAAACAAAATGGATGGAATATGAAAACATCGAGAGAGTTGCAGGTGAGACAAAGTGGTCTTTCTGGAAATTGTTTGTGTATGCAATCGAAGGGATTGTTGCTTTTTCTACAGTACCGTTGCTGATTTCAGCAATCATGGGAATTGTACTCTGTGTACTTTCGTTTATATTGATTATCGTAATTGTTGCAAAAACACTGATTTTTGGAGATCCGACCTCTGGATGGCCGTCTATGGTATGTATTATGCTATTCATAGGTGGAATTCAACTGTTTTGTATCGGTATTTTAGGGGAGTATTTTGCAAAAGCATATATGGAATTGAAAAAAAGACCAATTTTTATTTGCAAAGAGACAAATATTCAGCCATAGGCTTTTATATATAGATATTACGCAAGAGAGAAAGGGGTTAAAACAAAAGAATGAAAAAAGTACAGAAAGTACTTGCGCTGTTACTGGTGTTTATGATGGTGTTTACTACAGCTGGAATGAATGTGGCGGCAGCTGGGGAGATGGATTCTGTTGCAGGAGAAGCCGATATACAATCGCAGGAGCAACAGCAGACTTTAGATGAAACAGACACACAGCAGGAGACAACACAGCAGCCTTTGGAAGGAATTCTGGAGTATGTATATGTGGATGAAGCAGTGGTCAATATGCCACAGACACAGAATATAGCAGTTGGATTTTCGGATGAGAGCCTGGTGCTGGAATCTGCAGTTCTACATTATAGTTCTGTTGTTACAGGTGAACAGTTTGAAATGCCGGCGTCAGCAATTGTGAACAATACAGTTTTGTTTACACAGGATTATCCGGAAGGATCAGAAGAAGATGTGTATCAGCTGGATAGCCTGACATATCAGAACTCGGGAGTAAGTTCTACGGTAAATCTGTTGGATGAAGAAATTGATGCGGGTTATACAGTTACAGTACAGCCGGAAGAGGAGAATTCTTCAGAGGAAGCAGTGCCGGATGTGGCAGTATATTCACTTAGTGAAGAAGGAAATGTGATCGAGGCTTCTGCTGATACAGAGAACATTGAGGAGACTGTGGCAGGAGTACTTGAAGAGGCAGATCCTGTATCACCGCTTGCAAGAGAAGCAAGAGCCAATAAAACGGTGGTGATCTGTGCCGGACATGATGCGACACATACAGGAGCCAGCGGCAATGGACTAAAAGAAGAAGAGCTTACTTTTAAAGTCGCACAGTATTGCAAACAGGCATTGGAGCAGTATCAGGGAGTTACAGTGTATATGGACAGAGATTCTATTTCCTGTAAATATCCGGGACAGAGTACAAGCTATTGCCTGAATCAGAGAATCAAAGATGCAGCAGCACTCGGAGCAACCGTATTTGTAGATATTCATTTCAATACAGGAGGGGGAACAGGAGCCGAGGTTTACTATCCAAACAAAAGCTATAATGAAGGAATCCATCAGGATGGTCAGAATCTGGCAAATAAGATTCTGAGCGAGTTGTCAGCACTTGGATTAAGAAATCGTGGTGCAAAGATTAAAGACGGTACGACTGGAGAGACAGATCCGAATGGAAATAAAGATGATTATTTTACGACAAACTATCTTTCTAAACAGTATGGAATGACAGGGGTGATCGTAGAACACGCATTCTTAGACAGTGCATCTGATGCCGCGAAATTGAAAGATGAGAATTTCCTGAAAAAGCTGGGAGAAGCAGATGCAGCAGGAATTGCAGCAACTTACGGGTTCAGCAAAGGCAATAACGGAAACGAGCAGGCAACTGTGCAGATTAAGAACAAAAATGATTTTAATGGAACTGCACAGATTGAGGTGAGTGGTTCTGGAAATGGTTACAAAGTGGCAGTGTGGAGTGAAGAAAACGGTCAGGACGACCTTGTCTGGTATTCTTTGCCGGGAACTGCAAGAGTTATCAATTTTGATATTCAGAATCATAAGAAGTCTACCGGAAAATATAATGTTCATGTATATAATTGGAATACGACATCGAATTTATGCCAGGCCGAATTCAGAGTCTCGGGTAATACTACTTCTACGTTAAAGGTTTCTTCTGTTGACAACAGAAGTGATTTGTATCGGGTTCAGCTGAAGTTTGCAGATATGCCGGATGACGTGGATGTCGTACAGTTTCCGGTATGGAACAAGGCGGATCAAAGTGATATTCGCTGGATTACAGCTCAGCAGAAATCGAACGGAGTCTGGGAAGCGGATGTGAGTATTCCGGATCAACAGGTTGGAGCTGTTTATCAGGTACATGCCTATGCAAATCTGACAAGTGGAACGCTGGTATTCCTTGGGAAAACAACGTTTAAGGTGATTGGATCAAGTGCAGATGTGGAGATTCAAAATTATAATGCAAATCAGGGAACTTTTGATGTTATTGTGAAAAATGTTGAAGTTCCGGCAGGAGTGGAATCTGTCAGAGTTCCGGTGTGGAGTGAGCCGGATCAGGGCGATCTGATTTGGTATTTTGCAGACAGGCAGAGTGACGGTACTTACAAAGTTCATGTAGATATTGCAAATCATCACAACAACAGAAGTACCTATAATGTTCATGTATATGTGATGGATAACAATGGAGTACAGACATTCGTTGCGATGACATCCCAGCAGGTGAGTGAAACGAAGGACGAACTGACAGCAGAGGATAAGAGCGGAAAAGAAACGACATATCAGCTGACCTTAAAAAATCAGAAAGCAGCAAAAGCAACAAGCGTTAATTTTGCAGTGTGGAGTGAACGAAACGATCAGGATGATCTGGTATGGTATGAAGGAAAAAAAACGTCTTCAAATACATGGAGTGCAGAGGCTCCGATCAAGAATCATAAAACAGCCGGAAAATATCTGGTTCATGTATATGGAATTGTAAATGGAAAGCAGATCTTTTTGGATCAGACAACATTTGAAGTTTCAGAAGCGCAGGCAACCCTGGAAGTGGGTACATATGATGTGGAAAAGAAAAGTTTTGAAGTAACTGTCAAAGGCATTTCCTGTAAATCAGGTATCAAGGAAGTCCTGGTTCCGGTATGGAGCAAAGCAAACCAGAGCGATCTTGTATGGCATGAGACGAAAAAGCAGAGTGATGGTTCTTATAAAGTGACGATTAAAGTGCCTTCTGATATCAAAAATGCGAAGTATAATGTTCATGCCTATGTGACCGGGAAAAACGGAGTTCAGTCTTGTGTAGGAGTAACAACAAAGGAAGTAACGAATGAGCAAACTGTTGTATCGGCAAAAGATACAAGCAAGAAAGAAAGTACTTATCAGGTAAAACTGGAAAACCAGGGAAAATATGACAGGATCGATGATGTAAACTTTGCAGTGTGGAGCGTTGCAAATGATCAGGATGATTTGATATGGTATTCTGGCAACAAAGAAAGTGCGAATGTATGGACAGCAGATGTCAGCATATCCAGCCATAAAACGGCAGGGACGTATAATGTTCATGTATATGGAGTTGTTAATGGACAGCAGATAAATTTAGGACAAACTACGTTTGAAGTGTCAAGCCCAAAAGGGAAAACAGAAGTGAGAAACTATAATTCTGTTAAAGGATCGTTTGACGTGATTGTCAAAAATATTTCTTCAAAATCAGGGGTTCAGTCAGTACAGGTTCCGGTATGGAGTCAGCCGGATCAAAGTGATCTGATCTGGTATTCAGCAAAGAAACAGAGTGATGGCACTTACAAAGTAACAGTGGAGTTAAGTAAACATCAAAATCACAAAGGAACCTATAATATCCACACCTATATTACCACAGAGACTGGAATCATGACATTTACGGATGGAATTACATATAATGTGGTCAGCGATTCATCCGACCAGGATGAAGAAAAATTAACTACAATCATGGGGGAGACGGCTACAACTGTTGAACAGATGATGCGCTATTATGAAAGCAGCGGTAATCAATACCCGTCAGAGGCGCTTGGAAAAGGCGGAGCACCGACACTTCGAGATTTCTGTCAGATGTATTACGAAGAAGCTGTGGCGGAAGGTGTAAAAGCTGAGGTGGCTTTTGCACAGGCAATGAAAGAAAGCGCATGGCTTAAATTTGGAGGCATTGTGAAAATCGAGCAGTTTAATTTTGCGGGACTTGGAGCATTGGATGGAAATGCGCAGGGACAGGCAGCGAGTTTTTCTGATGTCCGGACAGGAATCAGAGCTCAGATCCAGCATTTGAAAGCATATGGTTCTGCGGAAGACCTGAAGTCGGCATGCGTAGACCCCAGATTTAAATATGTAACCCGCAACTCAGCAAAATATGTAGAGTGGCTGGGGATTAAGGAAAATCCGGCAGGTGTAGGCTGGGCAAGTGATAAAAATTACGGATATGCGATTGTTGATATGGTGAAAGTGTTGACAAGCAAATAAACAACGATTCGGAAACTATGATTTGAGTTGTTTGAGAAAAAGAACCTTTTATGTGTTAAAGAAGCATAAGAGGTTCTTTTTTAATGAATTTCAGAATATTCTTTCTTTTATGCCTGATTTACGATAAAATACATAGTATAGATTTTAATCAATAGTTATTTTATAAAAAGCTGGGTTAAAAATAAACGGATACGAGGTAAGAGGGTATGGATAGGGAATTGGTAAGTGTTTTAATGGTGAATTATAATAGGGGGACAACAATTGGAGAGAGCATCAAAAGTGTGCTGGCACAGACATATACGGATTTAGAGTTGATTATTGTAGATGATGGTTCAACAGATGATTCCTGTTCCGTGATTGAAAGTATTAAAGATCCGAGAATCAAGTTGTATCGTCTGGAGCAGAATGAGCATATCAGTCATGCGACAAATTATGGATTTCAAAAGGTGACAGGAGCATATCTTGCAAGGATAGACAGTGATGATGTCTGGTATCCCCAAAAGCTGGAAAAACAAATTACGTTTTTAAAGAATAACCCCGAATATAAGATTTGTTTTGCATGGATTGATTTGATTGACGAGTATGGGAATAGCATCAATGAGCAGCAAAAGGAATTGCTGGGTGTGTTTGAAACTACATTTCAGGGGCAGAGCGATTGTTTGCACCGGTTCTTTTTCGGAGGAAACTGTCTGTCACATCCTTCAGTGGTGATGAGAACGGAGTTGATGCGGGAGATAGGAGATTTTAACCTTGCATATATGCAGTCTCATGATTTTGATTATTGGGTGCGAATTGCAAAGAAATACCCAATTTATGTTATGCAGGAAAGACTGTTGGCGATGCGTCGCTTTATTCATGAAAACAGTGAAGTGGAAAATAACAGTAAAACATATGGTCCGAATGTGATCCGTTACGAAAATGAAGCTGCAAATATAAAGCGTCATTTTTTTGAGGATATGGAAGATGAACTGTTTATCAGAACATTCAGGCAGGATTTTAAAAATCCGGAGTCAAGTACAAAAGAAGAATTGGAATGTGAGAAAATATTTTTGCTCTGTAAAACATGTCCGGAATTGCAGAATATCCTGCCCACAGGGTTAGATAATTTTTTGGAGCTGTATCCGAAGTATGCAGAAATATTAAAACAGAAATTTGATTTTACAGTTCATGATTTCTATGATTTCACGGGAAATCGAGTTTATCACAATGAAAGAGAAGAGAATGCAAAACGTAGAGAACAAGAATGTTTGAAAGAAGAACTTCAAAAAGTACACAAGGAATGTGAAAGACTCAAGATGCAGATTGAAGCGTACGAGAATTCGAAAAGCTGGAAAGCTACAGCTCCGTTTAGAAAAATAAAAGCTGTATGGAAAAAATGAGCGATACAATTAAAAATGTTGCATAGATGTTAAAGAAATGTTATAATTTTAGAGAATATATTGGAGGTTAAAATTATGAGAACATATTTAGTAACCGGTGGAGCCGGATTTATTGGATCAAACTACATTCATTACATGTTTAAAAAGTATGACAACGAAATCCGCATCATCAATGTAGATAAGCTGACATATGCAGGAAATCTTGAGAACCTGAAAGATATAGAAGACAGAGAGAATTACACATTTGTAAAGGCGGACATCTGTGATGCAGATGCGATCAACAAGATTTTTGAAGAAAACGAGATTGACAGAGTTGTACATTTTGCGGCGGAAAGTCATGTGGATCGAAGCATTAAGAATCCGGATGTATTTGTAAAGACAAATGTACTCGGGACACTTGTGATGCTCAATGCGGCAAAAGCAGCATGGGAGCTTCCTGACGGAACATTTAAGGAGGGAAAGAAATTCCTTCATGTTTCTACAGATGAAGTGTATGGATCACTGGAAGAAGAGGGAGAATATTTTTATGAGACAACTCCATACGATCCGCACAGTCCATATTCTGCAAGTAAAGCATCATCTGATATGCTGGTAAAATCTTATATGGATACGTATAAATTCCCGGCAAATATCACAAACTGCAGCAATAACTATGGACCGTATCAGTTCCCTGAGAAGTTGATTCCGCTGATCATTAACAATGCTCTGCAGGGCAAGAGTCTTCCGGTATACGGAGACGGAAAGAATGTCAGAGACTGGCTGTATGTAGAAGACCATGCAAAAGGAATTGACATGGTTCAGGAAAAAGGAAGACTTTTTGAGACGTATAATATTGGCGGTCACAATGAAAAACAGAATATTCAGATTATTCATATCATTCTGGATACGTTACAGGAGATGTTGCCGGAAGGAGATCCAAGAAAAGAACTTGTCAGCGAAAAGCTGATCACTTATGTAGAAGACAGAAAGGGTCATGACAGACGCTATGCTATTGCACCAGACAAGATCAAAGAAGAAGTGGGCTGGTATCCGGAGACGATGTTTGAAGACGGTATTCGCCTGACGATCAAATGGTTCTTTGAAAATGAAGAATGGATGAAAAATGTTACAAGCGGTGACTATCAGAAGTATTACGAGGATATGTATCAAGATAAATAAGCAGAACTCGGCAGTATCGAAAGATACTGCTGGTTTGCGTTAAAATATATAATATTAGGAGGAAATACGATGAAAGGTATTATTTTAGCCGGAGGTTCAGGAACAAGGTTATACCCATTAACACAAGTGACAAGCAAACAGCTGTTGCCGATATATGATAAGCCGATGATTTATTATCCGCTCAGTATTTTAATGGAAGCAGGAATCCGGGAGATCCTGATTATTTCTACCCCTGTAGATACGCCAAGATTTGAGGAATTGCTTGGAGACGGAAAGCAGTTTGGAATTCAACTCAGTTATAAGGTGCAGCCGTCACCGGATGGACTGGCTCAGGCATTCTTGCTGGGAGAAGAATTTATTGACGGAGAAAGCTGTGCAATGATCTTGGGAGATAATATTTTCCACGGACATGGTCTGAGTAAGAGATTGAAAGCGGCAGCGGCAAAGGAAGAGGGAGCTACGGTATTTGGATATTATGTGGATGATCCGGAGCGTTTTGGCGTTGTTGAATTTGATCAGGATGGAAAAGCCGTTTCTCTGGAAGAAAAACCAGAACATCCAAAGTCTAATTATGCAGTTACTGGTTTGTATTTCTATGATAACCACGTAGTAGAATATGCGAAGCAGATCAAACCAAGTGCAAGAGGGGAACTCGAGATTACAGATTTGAACAGAATTTATCTGGAAAAAGGAAATCTGGATGTGGCGTTATTAGGTCAGGGATTTACATGGCTTGATACAGGAACACATGAATCGTTGGTCGACGCAACAAATTTTGTAAAGACAGTGGAGACACATCAGAACAGAAAGATTGCGTGTTTAGAGGAAATTGCATACAACAACGGATGGATTGATAAAGAAGAATTGCAGAAAGCATGTGAACTCTATCAGAAAAATCAGTATGGTCGTTATCTGAAAGATGTATTGGATGGAAAGTATATCGATCAGAATTAGAAGCAGGAGGAAAAGACTATTATGGGTAAAATTAAAGTAGAAACATGTGAGATAGAAGGTCTGAAGGTGATCACTCCAACAGTTTTTGGTGATGAGAGAGGTTATTTTATGGAGACCTATAATTATAATGATTGTAAAGAAGCAGGAATTGATATGGAATTTGTGCAGGATAATCAGTCATCTTCCAAAAAAGGAGTACTTAGAGGGCTTCATTTTCAGATCAATTATCCACAGGATAAATTAGTGCGTGTAGTGAGCGGAGAAGTTTTTGATGTTGCAGTGGATCTGAGAAAAGATTCTAAAACATACGGACAATGGTATGGCGTACTGTTATCAGCAGAGAATAAAAAACAGTTTTTTATTCCAAAGGATTTTGCGCATGGATTTGTAGTATTGTCTGATTCAGCAGAATTTGCATATAAATGTACAGATTTTTATCATCCGAATGATGAAGGCGGTCTCGCATGGAATGATCCGGATATTGGAATTGAATGGCCGATTCCGGAAGATATGGAACTGACAATTTCTGAAAAGGATCAGAAATGGGGCGGAATTAAAGAATTAAAGAAGTAAGGGGAGCACAACATGATACAGTATGTTAGAAATTTCCAGAAGTTTCGTCCGCTGTTAGGCGAACTCGTTATGAGAGATGTGAAGATTAAATATAGAAAATCTGTACTGGGCGTACTCTGGACATTGCTGAATCCGCTGCTTATGATGGCTGTGCTGTCTATCGTATTTTCTCATTTGCTTCGGTTTAATGTGGAAAACTATCCTGTATACATTTTAAGTGGTCAGGTAATGTACAATTTTTTCTCGGAAGCTACATCAAGTGCAATGACTTCGATTTTAAACAATGCGCCATTGATTAAGAAGGTGTATATTCCTAAATATCTGTTTACTTTTGCACGGATCGCATCCAGTGTGATTAATATTATGGCATCTTTCGCAGCACTGATTTTAGTAATGGTATTTATGCGTATGGAGTTACATTACACGCTGTTTCTGGGGATTATTCCTCTTTTTTGTGTGATTGTGCTTGCAACCGGAGTTGGACTTATACTGGCGACTGCGACTGTAAAATTCAGAGATATCATGCATTTATACGGAGTCTTCCTTACAGCGCTGACTTATTTATGTCCGGTTATTTATCCAATGACATTTTTGTCAGAAGGATCCCTGATCTATACGATTGTAAGTTTGAATCCGCTGACAATCATTATGAATATGTTCCGTGATCTTGTGATTTACGGAGTTATGCCGTCAATCGGAAGCTTTGTGGCCGCGATAGGAATATCCGGAATCGTGTTGGCTATCGGGTTGTATGTATTCTATAAAAAACAGGATACCTTTATCTTGAATCTGTAAAAACATAAAATAAGGAGAAGACTATGGAACAGAGAATTGTGGATGTGGAAAATGTGTCCATAAAGTTTAACCTTTCATCGGAAAAAATAGACAGCATGAAAGATTATTTGGTGAAACGGCTAAAAGGTCAGATATCCTTCGATGAATTCTGGGCATTGCAGGACATCAGTTTTTCCATGAACAGAGGGGATTCTGTAGCATTGATTGGATTAAACGGATGTGGAAAAAGTACGCTTTTAAAGACAATCGCAGGAGTATTAAAACCGACAAAGGGAAGCGTAAAAGTATATGGAAGTATTGCACCGCTTATTGAATTGGGTGCAGGGTTTGACCATGATCTGACAGCTGAAGAAAATATATATTTAAACGGGGCAATTCTTGGATACGGAAGACAGGAGATGCAAAAGCATTATGAGGATATTGTGGAGTTTTCGGAATTGCGGGATTTTATGAATGTGCCGATTAAGAATTTTTCTTCCGGTATGTTGGCAAGACTTGCATTTTCCATTGCGACAATTGGAAACCCGGATCTTTTGATTGTAGATGAGGTGCTTTCTGTAGGAGATTTCCGTTTTCAGGAAAAGTGTGAAAGACGGATACAGAATATGATGAAAGAGGATACCTCTATTTTGTTTGTGTCACACAGTATTGAACAGGTGCAGAAGCTTTGCAAAAGGGCTATCTGGATAGAAAAAGGCCATATTGTAAAAGCAGGAACAACAGAAGAGGTATGTCCGGAATACAGAGAGGCATATCAAGTATAACAGAGAGGCAAAGTTGATGAAAAAATGGAAATATGTAATAGTGGCAATCGTAGGTATTTTGTTTGCCGTTATTTATTCGTTCAGAACCTGGCCGGCAGAAATTTATGATAATAACATTGACAGTACACTTTATACAAATGTGGGAGAGCTGACAGAAGGAAGTAAAGTCAGCCAGCAGTTTACGTGTACACAGAATGGATTAAACAGCCTGGAGTTGACAATGAGTAATCTGGGACAAGAATGTGAAGCGGAGTATGCGTGGACATTGACAGAGACGGAAAGTGAAAAAGTTGTGGCAAAAGGCGAGTTTACAGCTGGTGAAGTAGATAATAGCAAAAATATGGTTTTAAAACTTTCTGAATTGGAAGAAAGTAAAGGAAAACAGTATGTTCTCACAATTGAGACAGAAAGTATAAAATCAGAGCACGGGGTTACTGTTATGACAACGGACCGCAGTCTGAACGAAGACGGAAAGCTGTCGATAAACGGGAAAGAGTCATCGCAGGTGCTTGTGATGAAGGAACAAATGAAATATTTCAATACGGAGACATTTATTGTATTGTTAGGATTGATTGCTTATCTTGTGTTTTTGATCACATTTTTAAACAGACTTTTTAAGTAATCATCAGTTTGGAGGAACAGCATGAATTTCAAATCCTATATTGACGCAATAAAATATAAGAAAATGGGTAATGAATCCTGCTTTATCATTGGCGGCTGGTGTTTTTCGGTTTCGGGAGAAAAAGTTGAGTATCAGGTTTTGATAAATGGGAAAGCAGTGAAATTTGATATACAAAGGATTGCGAGAAGAGATGTCACACAAAAAATGGCGAAATATCAGCCGGAATTGTCGTGTGGATTCTCTATGACCATTCCGGTGAATCCAGAAGTAGAAGCTCCAAAAGCATTGGAGCTTTATGCTGTAAGCGGAAATGAGAAAAAGAAGATTGTGTCATTGAATGAAGCAAAGATAGAGAAGATTACAGATACAAGAAGTATTTCTTATCATTTAGAGTATGTAAGACCAGAAGAAAAAGGAGATGCTGTGAAATACAGCATCGGAGGATGGGCGATTTCTGAAAAAAAGGCGCGGGACATGGAGTATCAAATATTAGATGCGTCAGGTCAGGATGTTGATAAGACAGTCCGTATGGTTAACAGAGATGATTTGTACAAACTTGGAATGGTAGATAAAGAAAAGAAATATTGCGGATTTATTGTGGAATTTCTTGGAGATCAGGATAAAACTTACACATTTGTGATCAGCGATGGATATAATTCTGTAAGAAAAAAAATTGTCTACAAAGAAGTTGTAAAAGCAAACAGAAGATTATCTCAGGTTGGTACTGTAAAGATGATACTGCATAATCTTAATGGAGAGAACATTGTAAAAGGATGTGCATATCTGAAGAAGAATGGAGCTAAAAAGTTGATCAGCCGTCTGAAAAAAGGCGTTCACGTCAATGGAATCCCTTATAGTGAGTGGTATGAAGCTCATAAAGTGACAGAAGAGGAACTGAAAAAACAGAGAAAAAAAGTGTTTGAATATCAGCCGAAATTCAGCATTATCGTGCCGACTTATAACACTCCGATTCCGTTTTTGCGTGAGATGATCGATTCTGTAGTTGCACAGACATATCCGAATTGGGAATTATGTATTGGAGACGGCAGTGAAGGCAATCCGGAATTAGAGCAGGTACTTGCAGAATATGCTGCAAAAGATACAAGAATTAAATATCAGATACTGGAAAAGAATTTTGGAATCGCAGGGAATACAAATGGTGCTTTAGAGCTGGCAACAGGAGAATATGTTGGATTATTTGATCATGATGATATACTTGGTCCAAACGCTCTTTTTGAAGTAACAAAAGCGCTTCAGAAGAAAAAGTATGATATTCTTTACACGGATGAAGATAAGGTGTCAGGTGATCTGTCCGAACATATGGATCCGAATTTTAAGCCGGATTGGAGCCCGGATCTGTTTTATTCGCACAACTATATTACACACTTTTTTGTTGTGAAGAAAGAAATTATAGATAAAATAGGTGGGTTTAGAAGCGAATATGATGGTTCCCAGGATTATGACCTGATGTTCCGCTGTATTGAAAATGCGGAAAGCATCAAGCATATTCCGATGATTTTATACCACTGGAGAATGCATGGCGGATCAGTTGCTGAAAATCCGGCAAGTAAGATGTATGCATATGAAGCAGGGAAAAAGGCGATAGAAGATCATTTCGAGAGAACCGGTGTAAAGGTAAAAGTTGAACATATGCCGTTATGGGGAATGTACCATGTGATTTATGAAACAACGGGAAATCCACTGGTTTCTGTTATTATCCCAAATAAAGATCATACGCAGGATCTGGATACGTGTATTCGCTCATTGTTTGAAAAGAGCAGTTATCGTAATATTGAAATTATTATTGTAGAGAATAACAGTGAAGAGGCAAAAACATTTTCATATTATGAAGAAATACAGAAGAAGTATGAGAATGTAAAAGTTGTAAAATGGGAAAATGAATTTAATTATGCAGCAATCAATAATTTTGGCGTTACATTTGCCAAGGGTGATTACTATCTGTTCCTGAACAATGATACTGAAGTAATCAATGAGACTGCAGTCAGTGAACTTCTTGGCTGCTGTATGAGAGAAGATGTGGGAATCGTAGGAGCAAAGCTCTTATATGAAGATGATACCGTGCAGCATGCAGGAATCGTGCTTGGATTCGGGGGCTTTGCAGGGCATGTGTTTACCGGACTTGATAAAGATGATTACGGCTACATGGTAAGACCGAGAATCAACTGTAATTATAGTGCGATAACAGCGGCATGTATGATGGTAGACAGAAAAGCATTTGAAGAAGTAGGCGGATTCAGAGAAGAATTCAAGGTAGGATTAAATGATGTTGATTTCTGTTTGAAGGTTCGGGAAACCGGAAAACTGGTAGTTTACAATGCGCACTCTTTATGGCATCATTATGAGTCAAAATCCAGAGGATATGAGGATACACCTGAAAAAATCCGAAGATTTGAAGGTGAGATTGCTCTGTTCCAGAAATATTGGGGAGACCTTTTGAAGAAAGGAGATCCATATTACAATAAAAACTTCCCGATTGAATACGGTCCGTTCCGTTTGGGATGATTTTGAGAAATATGCAAATAGTTGCAAGCTGAGACTGCGAAGGAGGACAATTTATGAAAGCATTAGTAACAGGAGTAAAAGGTCAGCTTGGCCATGATGTTATGAATGAACTCGCAAAGCGGGGATATGAAGGTGTTGGTGTAGATGTTGAGGAAATGGATATCACAGATGCAGCAGCAGTAGATTCTGTCATTCGTGAGGCAAAAGTAGACAGCGTTGTTCACTGCGCAGCATGGACGGCAGTGGATGCAGCGGAAGACAATGAAGAAATGTGCAGAAAAGTCAATGCTGAAGGTACTGAGAATATTGCAAAAGTATGTAAGGCACTTGATATCCCGATGATCTATATCAGTACAGATTACGTGTTTGAGGGAGAAGGAACACGTCCGTGGGAGCCGGATGATAAAGTAACACAGCCGCTGAATATTTATGGACAGACCAAATATGAGGGAGAACAGGCTGTGGAACGTCTCCTGGACAAATATTATATTGTCCGCATCGCTTGGGTTTTTGGTGTGAATGGAAAGAATTTTATCAAGACCATGCTGAATCTGGGAGAGACACATGATACTCTGACAGTTGTGGACGATCAGGTAGGAACTCCGACGTATACTTATGATCTTGCCAGACTGCTTGTGGATATGCTGGAAAAAGATGCTTATGGAAAATATCATGTGACAAATGAAGGGGGATATATTACCTGGTATGAATTTGCAAAAGAGATTTTTGCGCAGGCAGGAATGGATGTCAATGTAGTTCCGGTGACAAGCGACAAATTTCCGGCAAAGGCAAAACGCCCTCACAACAGCAGAATGGACAAATCTAAACTTAAGAAAAACGGCTTCACGCCGCTTCCGACCTGGCAGGATGCCTTGAAAAGATATTTGTCAGAAATCCGTTAGGGGGGGAATGGGAGTATGAAGAAAAAATATGTATTGGGAATTTTGACAGCGGTTGTGCTGATGTTTGGAATTACAGCCTGTGAAAAAACAGAAGAGCCGGCTCCAGAGCAGAGTGCAACACAGGAAGAACAGAAAGAGGATCAGGACAATGATACATCTGATCAGGATGTCAATCAGGACGGACAGAATGAACAAGACCAGACACAGCAGGAGCAGGCAGAAAACACGCAGGATGTAAATAATCTGGGAGCAGGAACAATTACTGTGTATGCCCAGAACAAGGATGTGTCCGGCTTTGATAAAAAAGAGGTTTCACTTGAGGCGATCACACCGGAAACTGTTCTTTCTCAGTTGGCAGCAGACGGAGTTCTTCCATCGGATACCACAGTTCTAAGTTTTACAAAGAAAGAAAAGGATGGAGAACAGGTCATTGATCTGGATCTCTCCGAAAAGTTTGGAACTTACATTAAAGAGATGGGATCTTCCGCAGAATATCTGGTGATCGGAAGCATCTGCAATACGTATTTGGACGTTTACCATTGTGCAAAAATTCACATTACAGTAAACGGAGAAATGCTTGCCACAGGACACGCGGAGTATCCGGGCTATATGACAAGATTTTCTTAAAAAAGAATAAAAAGCACCCTGTAAGGGGATCCGGCAGTATGTGCAGGCTTCCCTTACAGGGTGTTTTCTATTTATGCAATAATTTTCTTTTCAGCCAGTCGGCCGCATAACCGAATGTGTGGCGTATCAGGGCAAATTCGATCCGGATATAGCTGCCTAGATGCTCCATCCGAAACGGAACCTTGCGGCATTTGGACAGACCATGGATTCCTTCTTTGATTCCGTTTTTGTAATCTGTTCCAAATCCGATTTTGCAGAAAAATAAATATTTCACCAGATATCCCAAAAGTAATGGAATGAAATTCAGGATCAGCTGCAAAAGCGGCATATTTTTGTAATTCAGCCAGACACTGTTGCGGGCGGATAGTTTCACTTTAAAAGTGTTATATTTGGAACCGCTCGTTCCACTTCCGACGTGGTACACAAGCGCAGAAGCGCAGAACTGGTTTTTATAGCCGTAGATCATGGCACGGTAACCAACATCGATATCTTCCAGATAGGCAAAATGGCTTTCGTCGAAGAAGCCGATTTCATCAAACACGCTTCGTCTGTAGATCGCAGCTCCGGCACAGGCCGTAAATACCGTATCATCTTCGGTGTAATTCGAAACCAGTCGTCCGGCTCCCCGGCATACCCCCCAGCCCATCAAGGTATAGAGATCTCCTGCGCTGTCGATCAGATCGGGGTGGTACATCTGGATCATCTTGCTGCTCACAGAAAAAATCCGGTCAGAGACCTCGATCGCCCGGATCATCTCTTCGACATAACGAGAATCCACGGTTGTATCATTGTTTAAAAGAATGACGTACGGGGTATCTGCGTGACGTATCCCTTCATTGACCGCACGGCTGAATCCATAGTTAGAATCCAGGGCCAACACTTCGATATCAGGGTAAGTCTGTTCCATATATTCCAGACTTCCGTCCGTGGAGGCATTGTCCACGATCAGGATCTTGAAATCCCGGCAAGTCTGTTCATTTAAAGAAGCCAGACAGGGCTCCATAAAATGTTTTCCGTTATAATTGGGAATAATGATAGTAACTTTCATGTGCTCCTCATTTCTATTACTGCTGTAATTTATTTCGCGAATGTATTATATCAAATTCGGTTCTGTTTTTCTATACAAACATATGTTTATTAAAAATTACGAAAATATTACGGAAAAATGAATAAAATACTGTTAAAATCAAGTTTGTGCTTGTCCATTGAAATAAAGTATTGTATTATATCATAGATAATGTGTTTTTATAAGTAAGATAACGGAAGGTCGTATTATGATAAAAGAAAATCAGAAATTATTAAACCGCATTCAGGTTGTGCTGGATGCAGGAGTGATCATTGTAGCATATGTGCTGTCCTGGTATATCCGTTTTCGGAGCGGATTATTTGACCTGGATCCATGGTATCTGTCACTGAGAGAGTATATGAAGGTACTGTTCTTTCTGGTGCCGTCCTATTTGATCCTGTATTACGCATTTCAGCTCTACACGCCGAAGCGGGTACAGGGAAGAAGGCTGGAAGCCTGGCATGTAGTACAGGCGAATGTGATCGGCCTGATGGGTGTGACCATGGTATTTTTCCTTGCAAAGCTTTCAGACAGATATTCCAGATGGGTAGTATTTATTTTCTGCTTTGTCAATATTACCATGGAAGTATTCGCCAGAAATATGGTGAGGATGGTTTTGCGCAAGGCGAGAAAGAACGGATATAATCAGAAACATATGATTCTGGTTGGCTACAGCCGCGCGGCAGAGCAGTATATTGACCGGATTCTTGCAAACCCGGAGTGGGGATATGCCGTGCGGGGAATTCTGGATGACCACCAGCCGAGAGGAATGGAGTATAAAGGGATCAAGGTGATCGGGAGTATCGACAATCTGCTGGTCATTCTTCCGCAGAATCAGATCGATGAGATTGCGATCACACTGGGACTGGATGAGTATCACAAGCTGGAATATATTGTAAATATGTGTGAAAAATCAGGTGTGCATACAAAGTTTATTCCGGATTATAACAATATCATTCCGACAAAACCATATACAGAAGATATCCAGGGACTTCCAGTGATCAACATCCGTCATGTACCGCTTAATAATGCTTTGAATAAGTTTGTGAAGCGCGCAGTAGACATTTTTGGTGCGATCGTTGCGATCATTCTTTTTTCACCTGTGATGCTGGTTGTATCTGTGCTGATCAAGTTGACTGCACCGGGACCGCTGATTTTTAAACAGGAGCGGATCGGGCTGCAGAACAAGCCGTTCTACATGTATAAGTTCCGTTCCATGATCGTACAGAAAGAGAGCGAAGAGAAGAAGGGCTGGACGACAAAAGATGATCCGAGAGTGACTCCGGTAGGAAAATTTATCCGGAAGACCAGCATTGATGAGCTTCCACAGCTATTCAATGTGCTCAAAGGAGATATGAGCCTGGTTGGTCCGAGGCCGGAGAGACCACTGTTTGTAGAAAAGTTTAAGGAGGAAATCCCAAGATATATGATCAAGCATCAGGTGCGTCCGGGACTGACCGGATGGGCACAGGTGAATGGCTATCGTGGAGATACTTCGATCCGGAAGCGGATTGAGTGTGACCTGTATTATATTGAAAACTGGACGTTGGGACTGGATTTTAAGATTATCCTGCTGACGTTTCTGAAAGGCTTTATCAACAAAAACGCATACTAAAACGGAGGCGGATCTATGTTTCGCAGAAGAGATCGAATATCACTGCAGCAGAGAAAACGATTGAATAAAAAAAGACAAAGGCGGGGAATCCTGTTTTTGGTCCTGGAATTTCTGATACTTGCGGTTCTTGTTTTGGCGGCATTTATGATGTACAAGCTGGATCATCTCAACCATAATACACTGGATGAGAGCAGCCTGGAACTACATGAGACACCGAAGGGATACACGAATGTGGCATTGTTCGGGTTGGATTCCAGAGACGGAGAGCTAAGTGGCGGCGTGAGAAGTGACAGTATTATGATTGTCAGCATCAACAATAAGACCGGAGATGTAAAGATCATTTCCGTATATCGGGATACGCTGCTAAAGCAGCAGGATGGTTCTTATGAGAAAGCAAATGCGGCGTATTCCTTTGGAGGTCCGCAGGAGGCAGTGGCAATGCTCAACCGGAACCTGGATCTGGATATTACAAAATATGCTTCTGTAAATTTCAATTCGCTTGCAGATATCATAGATATCCTGGGTGGGGTGGAAGTAGAGCTGACCAGTGAGGAAATATTCTGGCTGAATGGATATACGGCAGAAACCTCACAGGTGGTAGGACGGCAGACACATACCCTGGATGAGAATTCTCCGGGAGTTCACAATCTGGATGGAATACAGGCAGTTTCCTATACCAGGATCCGTTATACAGCCGGAGATGACTTTAAGCGTGCAGAGCGCCAGAGAATCATATTGCAGAAGATGATTCAGAAGCTGAAGACAGCAGGACCGGTAAAATGGAATAAGATTCTGGATCAGGTACTGCCGGAAATATCAACGAATATGACGACACCGGATATCATGAAACTGGGACTGAATATATTCCGATACAAAATTGGAGAGACAAAAGGCTTTCCGTTTGATATTACGACCAGTGAAAATGTCATTGGACTGGAAGGCTCTTATGCGGTTGCGATCGGACATGCGGACAATGTAAGACAGCTCCATGAGCAGCTTTTTGGAGAGACTGGATACCAGCCTTCGGACGAAGTACAGCAGATCAGTCAGGATGTGGCTTATCTGACGGGGGTTTATCCGGAAAATTATGCACAGTAGCGAAAGAGGAAAAGAATGTTACGAAAAATGATCGCAGACAGAAAAATCGAATATAGTTCTTATACTTTAGTTTATGCGGCAGCGGTATTGGCTGCAAAGGCACATCTGGATTATGTGACTGCAGTACTTCTGATGGCAGAGGCAATGTTTTTGTTTATATGGAATTTTAGAAAGACAAAAAATCTTGTGGATATGCGGGGGCTTTTTACGCTGGCATGGGTAGGCGGAGAAGGCATCGCATGCCTGAAGCTCAGCAGGCTGCAGAGTGACTGGAGCAATGTGACATGGCTGACCTTTTTTCTGATCTATGTGTGTTTCAATCTGGGATATGATCTCTGGCTTGGCCGTTTTTCGAAAGAACAGAGGCAGGAAGTAAAAAGAGATGAGATCTCGGCAAAGCGGATTCTGATCTGCATCTTCGGACTGATGGCAGCTTCCATTGCATGTTTTACGTTGGAGGCAGTGGTGGTAGGTTATATTCCATTGTTCAATTCAGCGCCTCATGCATATTCTTATTTTCATATTTCGGGAGTGCACTATTTTACAATCAGCTGCATTTTGATTCCGGCACTGACTGTATTGTATACCAAGGTTACAGAAAAAATTTCGGTCAGGACATGGATACTTTTAATTGCAGGAAACCTGACGGCAGTGGCGATTCCTATTTTATGTGTCTCCAGATTTCAGCTGTTGTTTGCGGTTGGCTTTGCGGCAGTGATGTATCTGATGTTGTATAAAAAAATCACATGGAAGATGATCGTCACAGGTTTATTGATCATGATTCCAGTGTATGTACTTCTGACAGTTGCAAGACGGCATAATGTGACTTATTTAAATGGAATTTTTGAGATGAAAAATTCCAAAATGCCGATTTTTATTACACAGCCTTATATTTATGTAGCCAATAATTTTGAGAATTTTAACTGTATGGTAGAGCAGTTGACAGCGCACACATGGGGACTGCAGATGCTGTTTCCGTTTTTTGCACTGACGGGATTGAAATTTGTATTTCCACAGCTGGTGACAATTCCGGATTTTGTCACAAAAACAGAGCTTACGACGTTAACGATGTTTTATGATGCCTACTATGATTTTGGAATCATCGGAACCGCTTTGTTTGCGTTTATAATCGGTCTGACTGCAGCAGCAGTTTCAATTCCGGTGCGTCAGAAGAAAAATCCGATGACGTATATGTTTTATGGACAGATTGCGATTTATCTGGGGCTTGCCTTTTTTACGACCTGGTTCAGTAATCCGACGACCTGGTTCTGGCTGGCACTGACTTTGATGATGTACTGGTTTGTCGGATATCGCAGGAAAGGAAAAGGTTCACATGGAAGGAAATAGAACAGTGGATGTGCTGATCCCTACGTATAAGCCGGATCAGAGATGCGTACAGCTGGTAAAACGTCTGTTAAGCCAGAGTGTTCAGGTCAATCGGATCTATCTGATCGATACAGAGAGCGGGATCTTTCCAAAAGAGTTGTATACGATTTCTGACAGAGTCAAGATCCACCGGATTCTGCCGGAAGAGTTTGATCACGGTGGTACGAGAAATCTGGGAGCTGAGATGTCAGATGCGGAGATTCTTGTCTACATGACCCAGGATGCTATGCCGGCGGATCAATTTCTGATCGAGCGTCTGCTTTACGGATTTTCGTATGAAAACGTAGCAGCAGTTTATGCAAGACAGCTGCCGGCAGCGGATTGTCAGTTTATTGAGCGCTATACAAGAGAATTTAATTATCCGAAAACCAGCAGATTGAAATCCAAAGAAGATCTTTCCAAACTGGGAATCAAAACCTATTTCTGCTCTAATGTCTGTGCAGCATACCAAAAGGATGTATACGAAAGGCTTGGAGGATTTGTACGAAAAACGATTTTCAATGAAGACATGATCCTGGCAGGCAGAATGGTTCAGGAGGGATGGAAGATTTATTATGCGGCAGATGCAAAAGTGATCCATTCTCACAATTATAACTGCAGACAGCAGTTTCACCGGAATTTTGACCTGGCGGTCTCACAGGCAGATCATCCGGAGATTTTTGAAGGAGTACCTTCTGAAGGAGAAGGGATGCGTCTGGTGAAGGATACAGCAAAATATCTGCTGAAGTCGGGCAGACCATGGCTTCTGGTATCTCTTGTATGCAAGAGCGGGTGGAAGTACATGGGATATAAACTGGGGAAAAATTATAAGAAACTGCCCCGGTGGCTGATTTTGAAATGTACGATGAATCCACGATACTGGAGAGAAACTTGAAATTCACAGTTTTTTCATTGATGTTTGAATGAAAATATTGTATGATGTTAAAGTGCATATTTTAGGCAATCTATGATGTATGCCATGAGAAAGGATAGAATTATGGGAGATACAAGAAGGCGTTCGAGAGCAGTAATGTCCGGAGCGGACAGAAGAAGTTCTCAGAGGTCGGGGCAGCCGCGCCGCCGTCCGGAGCAAAGAAACCAGATGGGAGACGACAGGGACAAAACGCAGAGGCAGCAATCCGCCCAGAGAAAACGACCGTCCGGCAGCACTTCTGCAAATGGGAGGCGGTCTGTGAATGGAAGACCTTCACAGAAGAGGCGTTCGAGAAAGAGGGCAAAGAGAGGATTTGCATCTTGGTCTCCAGGGAAAAAAGCAGTGGCGATTCTGATGGGAGTTCTGATCCTGCTGATTACAGCAACCGTTGCAGTGGTTGCGGCAAAATGGGGAAAAATTGGCGGTGTTGCATTAAATCCGGATAAGCTTGCGATTTCGGAGGAAGCGGAGATCAGCGGTACCGGTTACCTGACTGTTGCTCTGTTTGGCCTGGATACGCGTGCGACAGATGAAGAGATGGGGGCCCGAAGTGATACGATCATGGTGGCGTCTCTGAACCGTGAGACAAAGGAAATCAAGTTGGTTTCTGTTTACAGAGATACGCTTCTGCAGCTTTCAGATGGAACTTACAATAAAGCGAATGCAGCCTATGCTTACGGCGGTGAAGAAGAAGCAGTTGCTATGCTCAATAAGAATCTGGATCTGAATATTGAGCACTATGTGTCAGTGGATTTTTCCGTTTTAGTTCATGTGATAGATGCCCTTGGCGGAATTGATATTAATGTAGAAGAAGCGGAAAATGGCATGGACATCATTCCGTATCTGAACAACTATGTTGTAGAAGTGATTAAAAATACAGGAGTGGATTCAGCTCCGTTTACGCAGTTAGGACAGCAGCATTTGAATGGAGTACAGGCAACGGCTTATGCCCGTCTCAGATACGGCGGCGGTGACGATTATAAGCGAACAGAGAGACAGCGGCAAGTACTGGAGCAGATTGCGATAAAAGCGCAGAAAGCAAAACTTTCCACGATCAACAAGATCATTGATAAAGTGTTTGACAACGTGAAGACGAATTTTACACTGACGGAGACGATTGCTTATGCAAAAGACGTGAAGTCTTATATATTTGGAGAGACGCAGGGATTTCCGTATGAAAGTACAACGGCTGATCTTGATGTTGGAAATTCTGTTGTAGCGACAGATCTGGCATCCGATGTGACGAAGCTGCACCAGTTCTTATTTGGAGAGAACGATTATACACCGTCTTCTACGGTACAAAGTATCAGTGAGGATATTTCCAACTCCACGTATGATACGGGAGAATCTTACGATACAGAATATGATGAGTATGGATATTCTCAGGATTATTCCGGATATGACAGCGGCTACACAGATAACAGTTATGGAACTGGCGGATATCAGGACAGTGGCTATGGAGATGGCAGCTCTGGTAATGGGTATACAGAAGATACCGGCGGTGATTATGTACCTCCGTCAGATGGCGGCGGTACAGACAGTGGAAGCAGCGACAGTAATTCCCAGATACCGGATACCGGAACCGGCGACAGTGGTGATACCGGTGGAGAGAGCTTAGAATAAGGGAAAAACAGTTTTTATTTATACGAAGAAAAGTCGAGAGACAGGAAAGAGGAGATGTACATGAAGTCGTTGAAAAAGATAGGGATTCTTTTGTTTGCAGTGTGCTTTCTGATGCTGTATCCTTCAGTGTCTGTACATGCGGCAGAAGGAACGTTTCAGTTTTCGGATCCTACAGCAAAAGTAGGAGAGGATGTTACAGTCAAAGCTAAGATCAGTACTGGTGGAGAAGCAATCGGGGATGGTTTTGTCACAGTAACATATGACAAAGCAGCACTGGAGTTTGTCAGCGGAACCAATGCAACCGGTGGGGACGGAACGGTGAAGCTGGAGGCTACCGGGGATGGAACTGTTTCAGAGCTGGAGTATACCATGGTCTTTAAAGCGCTGAAAGAAGGAGCAACAAAGCTGGAGGTGTCAGATTATACCTCTTATCTGTATTCTGATGAAACTTTAAATCTGACAACAGGTGATTCCACAGTTACCGTGGAGGCAGGGGACGGAACATCGTCAGAGAGCTCAGCAGGGACCACTGCGGTGGCCACAGGAACGGGAAGTGTAGAGATCGACGGAGTCACATACACAATTTACAATGATTTTTCCGACGCGCTTGTTCCGGACGGATGCAGCAGAACTACGATGGAGTATAACGGAGAAACTGTAAACGCGATTTTGCAGGAAACTTCCGGAAAGTATTTTGTGTATCTGGTTGAGGGAGACAAAGACCCAGTGATGGCACTTTACAATGAAAAAGATAACTCATTTGCGATTACAGAGATGGTGTCGATTACAGATTCCAGTTATATCTTTTTGTTGGGAACAAATGATGGAAAAGGACTGCCGTCTCAGTTTAAGAAAACAAAACTGACAGTCGGCACACTGACTTTCCCGGTATGGCAGAATTCAGAGAGTGAGGACTTTTATCTGATGTATGCGATGAACGAATCAGGAGAGGAATCGTTCTACCAGTATGATACAAAGGATGAAACGTACCAGAGATATCCAGTCACAGATGTAAAAGAAAAGAGTACAAGTTCTTCGACAACACTGATAGATAAAGTAAAAAACTTTCTTCAGGATCAGGTGCTGATTGTTGTAGCAGCAGCCTGGGCGGTTATTTTAATTTTGATCATCATTATTATTGTAGTCGGCGTGAAATTACGCAGAAGAAATGAAGAACTTGATGAATTCTACGATGAGCATGAATCCATCGGGAATTCAAAAGGAAGTCGTGCAGTTGTTGAGAAAAAATCTCGTAAACAGTTCAAAGGATATCAGGACGAAGAGGATGATTTTGTAGATGACTTCGAAGACGAAGAGGAAACAGATGACGAAGATCCTGATGAATACGAAGAGTACGAAGATGATGACGAATATGGGGAAGATGATTACGACACATACGAGGACGATTCGGATGAATATGAGGATGATTTTGAAGAGTACGACGATGACGAGTATGAAGATGATGATTATGACGACGAATACGATGAGTATGAGGACTATGATGATGACGAAGAAGAGGATGATGTTCCGGAGTATCAGCCAAAACGAAGATCGTCTGCTCGTGAAGAAAAAGACAGTTATGATGTAGATTTTATAGATTTATAAGAAATTGGGGCAAACAACAGAGAAAGTCTGTGGTATGCCCCAATTTTATTTATAAATAGTCACTTTAAGGAGAGTATAAGGAGGAGAAAGATATGTGTGGAATTGTAGGATATGTAGGAGAAAAGCAGGCAGCGCCGATTTTGCTGGATGGATTATCAAAGCTGGAATACAGAGGATATGACTCAGCCGGAATTGCAGTCTATGACGGAGCAGAGATTCAGACAGAAAAATCAAAAGGTCGTTTAAAGGTGCTCAGTGAACTGACACATGACGGACAGACAATGCCGGGAACAATCGGGATCGGTCATACCAGATGGGCAACACATGGTGAACCGTCAGATGTAAATGCACATCCACATTATAACAAAAATAAAAATATTGTTGTTGTGCACAATGGAATTATTGAAAACTATTTGAAACTCAAACAGAAGCTGGAGAAAAAAGGGTATGAGTTTGTGTCGGAGACAGATACCGAAGTACTGGCACATCTTCTGGATTACTATTATCAGGGAAACCCTCTGCAGGCGATTACAAAGGTAATGCATCGAGTAGAAGGGTCTTACGCACTTGGGATCATGTTCCAGGATCATCCGGATGAACTTTATGCAGTGCGAAAAGACAGTCCGTTGATCGTGGGAGAGACAGAAAACGGATGTGTGATCGCATCCGATGTTCCGGCAGTGCTGAAATATACAAGAGATGTATATTTTATTGAAAATGAAGAGATTGTACGTATGGAAAAAGATTCGATGCAGTTTTTCAATGTAGATGAAGAAGAAATCGAGAAAACTCCTGAGCATATTGAGTGGGATGCCAATGCAGCAGAAAAAGGCGGATATGAGCATTTTATGCTGAAAGAGATGTATGAGCAGCCAAAAGCAATCCTGGATACGTTTTCACCGCGCATCAAAGGAAATGATATCGTGATCGAAGAGCTTGGGATGTCTGATGAGGAAATCAAGGCAATCCGCAAAATCATGATCGTGGCCTGTGGATCTGCATATCATGCGGGAGTTACTGCAAAATATGTGATGGAAGGAATGGCTCGGATTCCGGTGGAAACAGATCTGGCTTCTGAGTTCAGATACCGTGATCCGATCATGGAGGACGGAACATTGGTTGTGATCATCAGCCAGTCAGGAGAGACTGCAGATTCTCTGGCGGCACTGCGTGAAGCAAAGCAGAGAGGGGCAAAGGTACTTGGAATTGTCAATGTTGTCGGAAGTTCTATCGCAAGAGAGGCAGATAATGTCATGTATACATGGGCGGGACCGGAGATTGCGGTTGCGACAACAAAAGCATACTCCAGTCAGTTGATCGCATTGTATCTGCTGGCCATGAAATTTGCATTTGTGAGAGGGGAAATCACAGATTCGGAAATGCGGGGATATATTGAAGATCTTCAGAAACTTCCGGAGCAGGTGGAGCTGTTATTAAATAACAAGAATCGCATCCAGAAGTTTGCCAACCGTTATCTGGCAGCGAGAGAAGTATTCTTTATCGGAAGAGGAATCGATTATGCGATTTCCATGGAAGGATCTCTGAAATTAAAAGAGATTTCTTATATCCATTCAGAGGCATATGCTGCGGGAGAATTGAAACACGGAACCATTTCTCTGATCGAAGAGGGAACACTGGTAACAGCGATTCTTACACAGAAAGAGCTGTACAAAAAGAGCATCAGCAATATCGTGGAAGTAAGGACCAGAGGAGCATTTGTTCTTGCCATTACAAATGAAGGAAATCATGAGATTGAAAAAGCGGCAGATTACGTTGTATACATTCCGCAGACCAATCGATATTTTGCAAATTCTCTGGCGATCATTCCGCTTCAGCTGTTCGGATATTACATTTCCGTCGGAAGAGGATGCGATGTGGATAAACCGAGAAACCTGGCAAAATCTGTAACAGTAGAATAAATAAAGCTGGTTTCAAGAATTGTTAAAGGATTGAACACAGTTTCATCACAAAAGGACGGTATGATAGCAGTATAAAATACAAGAGAAAGAAGGAATTGATATGGAGAATCAATACAATTATTACCATTCTGAGGAACCGCAGAATGATTCATCTTATAGCAGTCAGCCGAACCCGGAGCATCATGAAAAACCAAAAAAGAAGATGCCAAAGGCCGTTGTGGTGACAGGATGCGCGTTGCTGTTCGGAGTGGTTTCAAGTGCCACATTTTTAACAACAAATGTAGTCGGAAACAAAGTGCTGGGACTGGATCAGAAGGCTGCAAAAGAAGTATCTAATACAACACAGAATAAAGCGACACTGACGAAGACGTCCAGTGTAGTTACATCGGATGTTTCCAGTGTTGTGGAATCTGTGATGCCATCAATTGTATCCATCACAAATATGAGTGTTCAGCAGGTGCAGAGCTTCTTTGGAGGAACCTCCCAGCAGGAAGTGACCAGTGCAGGAACAGGAATTATCATTGAAAAGACAGATTCAGAGCTTTTGATCGTTACAAATAATCATGTCGTTGCAGACAGCAATCAGCTGACAGTGACATTTGACGATCAGAGCAGTGTGGAAGCAGATATCAAAGGAACAGATTCCGCACATGATCTGGCTGTGATCGCAGTTCAGCTGGATAAGATTTCGGATGATACACTGGACAAAATTTCAGTAGCGACACTTGGAGATTCTACAAAATTGAAAGTAGGAGAACCTGCCATTGCAATCGGAAACGCACTGGGATACGGACAGTCCGTGACAACAGGAGTGATCAGTGCAACAGACAGAGAGAGCCAGACAACAGACAGTGCAACAGGAGAGACAACAGGATCTTCTGATGTAAAACTGATTCAGACAGATGCAGCGATCAATCCCGGAAACAGTGGAGGAGCTCTTGTGAATGCAAATGGAGAAGTCATTGGAATCAACTCTGCAAAACTGATCGGAGAGAATGTAGAAGGAATCGGCTATGCAATTCCAATCTCAGATGTCACAGACATTATTACAAACCTGATGAATCAGGAGACAAAGACAAAAGTATCTGAGGCAGAGAGAGGATATCTCGGAATTACAGGACTGGATGTAGAAGATTCTGATTCTCAGCGTTATGGAATGCCGACAGGTGTTTATATTTCCGAAGTATCACGCGGAGGCGGAGCAGCTGATGCAGGAATTACAAAAGGAAGTATCATTGTAGGATTCAACGGAATCACAATTGACAGTATGGAGTCATTGCAGGAGCAGCTCCAGTACTATAAGAAAGGCGAAAAGGTAACACTGACGCTTCAGGTTCCCGGAGATGGTGGAGAATATCAGGAACAGACAGTTGATGTGACATTGGGAAGCAAAGCTCAGTAAAAAATAGTGATGAAGCAAAGCGTGCAGAATATCTGTGCGCTTTGTTTGCGTTAGTTGAGAAGTGAAAATGGAAAAACCAAAAGAAATGTTGAAAAATGTTAAGAAATGTATTATAGTTATAAAAGGTTAAAATAAAGGGATATAGTATAAAATGCAAAAAATACAGAAATATAGTCTGAATAGAAGTAAAAAAGAGAAAATTTTAGGGGGGAGGGTATACCACTCTGACTTTGTTGAGATCTCTGAATACAGAGGTCTTATTTACGTTACCAGAAAGACACTTTCATTGACATGAGCATTGTCAATGAAAGTGTCTTTTTTGTTTTTGAGAGGAATTTTCAGGGGAATGGAATATGATGGAACAGAAAGAACATAAGATACAGATTGTAGTGTTATCGCTTTTGGATATTGCAGGAATTATGATCAGCTTTTTAAGTGCAAATTATATTAGAAATCGTAGATTTTGGTATGAAAACATTGACATAGAATTGTCTACCGCAATATTGTACATGATCTTGCTTTATTTGTTGCTGGCCTTTTTGAAAAATTCAAAACAGGATTTTTTCAAACGAGGACCATGGGAAGAGCTGGTGGAAGTAACTGCTAAGGTGACACAATATACAGCACTTTTGATTGCAAGTATGTTTTGTTTTAAAATTGCATCCGAAATTTCGAGAATCGCTTTTTTCTTATTTTACTTTTTTGCGATTACCCTTGTTTTTGTATTCAGAAGTATTTACAAAGGGTTTTTATTGCATGTTGCCAAAAAAAGTATCAATACAAAGCGTCTGGTCATCTTGACAATGGCTGAAAATGTAGAGGAAATAAAAAAACGTCTTGGCATGGACGAGATGTGGAACTATCTTTTAAAAGGTTTGATCCTGCTGGATGTGCCGGACACAGCAGTTGGAACAGAATGCTGTGGCATTCCGATTCTGGGAAATTATAACAATATGTATGACTGTGTCACTCAAAGAGTTGTGGATGAAATCTTCATTCATATTCCCTATTCGGAAGGGATTCATGTTGCCAAGGCAATCGAACAGTATGAGGCAATCGGAATTGCTGTGAATTTGAATCTTCAGATTTATGATGTGAATTTAAAATGCAAATCCAAAGAGTTAAGAGCTTTTGGGGATTATTATGTAATCACATTCAAAGAGAGCGTTTCCAGTCTGAAAATGAGAGCTGTTAAGCGCATGATGGATATTATAGGTGCAATTGTCGGACTTATTGTCACAGGAATTGTGACTGTATTTCTTGCGCCTGTCTTGTTGGTGGAATCACCGGGGCCGCTTATATTTTCACAGGTGCGGGTAGGACTGAACGGAAGAAAGTTTAAGATGTATAAGTTTCGATCTATGTATAAAGATGCAGAAGAACGAAAAAAGGAACTGATGGCACAGAACGAAATGAAAGGCCTGATGTTTAAGCTTGAAAATGATCCGCGTATTACAAAAGTTGGGAAGTTTATCCGAAAAACAAGCATTGATGAGCTTCCACAGTTTTGGAATGTGCTGAAAGGGGATATGAGCCTGATTGGAACAAGGCCGCCAACTCTGGATGAATTCGAGCAGTATGAAACATTTTATAAAAGAAGACTCAGTATCCGTCCGGGGATCACGGGAATGTGGCAGGCCACAGGCCGCAGTGACATTACAGATTTTGAAGAAGTCCTGGCGCTTGATCTGGAATATATAGACAACTGGTCATTGGGGTTGGATATGAAGATTTTGTTAAAGACAGTGTTTGGAGTGTTCGGAGGAAAAGGAGCAAAATAAATGCAAAATCAGATGAACAAATATCGAAGATTGAAAAATCTGTTTTTGAGGCAAAGCTATCTGGATGCCTGGGAAGATTATCAAAGAAGTATTTTGAAAAAAAGTTTTCCGAAGTGGGATTATATTGTCCTGACAGCGTCCAATGAAGAGCAGGGAAAGGCGTTCCAAAAGCAGATAGAATATAGAAGTGAAAAAGGTGTGCTGCCAGACGCCACAAAATTTCTGGTAATTCCAGATCCGGATGGAAAACGGATTGGTTCCGGTGGCGCAACGCTGCATGTTTTGCGGACGCTTTCTGAGCGGGAAGGATTTTTGGGGGATTTTCATGGAAAGAGAATTCTTGTGATACATTCCGGCGGAGACAGCAAACGTGTTCCGCAGTATTCCGTATGTGGAAAATTATTCTCTCCGGTGCCAAGGGAATTGCCGGATGGAAGAGGATCTACGCTATTTGATGAATTTCTGATCGGAATGTCAGGAGTCCCGTCCAGATTTAAGGAGGGGATGCTGGTGCTTTCCGGAGATGTGCTGCTGTTGTTCAATCCGCTGCAGATTGATGCACAGTTTTCAGGTGCTGCAGCTATTTCTATGAAATCACCGGCTGAGATCGGGAAAGATCACGGCGTATTCTTAAACGACGGAACGGATCACGTCAAAAAATTTTTACATAAACAACCTCTCGATACACTTTTGAACTTAGGCGCTGTCAATGATCAGGGAAATGTAGATTTGGATACAGGCGCAGTTTTGTGTGATGCAAATCTTGTATCGGCATTATTTTCATTGATCTCAGACCACGGAGAGGTAAATGAAAAAAAATATCAGATGTTTGTCAATGAACAGTCAAGAATTAGTTTTTATGGGGATTTTTTATATCCTCTTGCGTCAGATTCCACACTGGAACAGTATTATAATGAGCAGCCGGAAGGAACTTACTGCGAAGAGCTGATGGTATGCAGAAAAAAAATCTGGGAAACACTTTGTAAATTCCAGATGAAATTGGTGTGCCTGTCGCCGGCAGAGTTTATTCATTTTGGAACAACAACAGAACTTCTGAAATTATTGACAGAAGAGATCAATGATTATGAATTTCTGGACTGGAGACCCAACGTATTTACCAATACACAGAGAGTGGAAAGCGCCATCCATGACGGGCTGCTGGAAAAAGACGTGGTACTGGAAGACGGATGTTATATTGAGAGCAGCTGGCTTGCAGGCAGTACGGTCGTAAAAAGGGGGGCAATCGTATCCCAAATGATCCTGCAGGATATGACTGTGCCGGAAGACACCGTGTGGCATGGGATCCGTCTGAAAGAGCAAAACGCATATCTTGTGCGTACATATGCAGTAACGGATAACCCGAAGAAGACCCTGGAAGAAAACGCAGGATTTTTAAAAGGGACATTGCAGACGTTTTTAGAAGACAACGGGTTATGTACAGATGATCTTTGGGATACACAGGATCATTCTCTTTGGAATGCAAAGCTTTACTCTGCACATCCTGCACAAGATCAGGCGGCCGAGGAAGCGCTGCTTTTGTGGAAGATGAGCTGCAAAGAGGCAGACGAAGAGGAAGTTTGTGCATGGAAGGCAAGAAAACGATATAGCTTGTGTGAATCTTTTGCACAGGGGGATACTGCACATTTTGTAGAATGGAATGAAGAACTGGAAAACAGAATCCTGATTGAACGCTTTTTAAAGGCACTAAAAGGCGGAGAAAATTATATCGCGGCATTGAAAATCTTCGGTGAAGAAGAATTGAATGAAAAGCAGTATGAAATTTTGATGGAAAAAGCAGATCATATGGAATTTTCAGAGAAAATCAGAGTGCTCTATGCAATTTCACGCTCCATGAAATATCAGTCAGTCACATTTCATGGTGCTTCATATGATCTGGTGGAACAAAAATGTTTTTCAGAAATACAGAAGATGTTGTTTCAGAAAAGTTTTATTCGTCATGCGGCAGATTATAAGATCGCAAAAGAAGTAGTACAGATAAAACTTCCGGTCCGGGTAAACTGGGGCGGCGGCTGGACGGATACTCCGCCATACTGCAATGAAAACGGAGGAGTAGTTTTAAATGCACCGATTTTACTCAAAGGAGAAAAGCCAATTGAGGTGGAAATAAAAAAGATCCCGGAATATCGAATTGAATTTGCAAGTCTGGACTTTTATGCATATGGAAAAGCGGAAACGGTGGAAGAAATTCAAGACTGCCATAACCCATATGATTCATTTGCGCTACATAAAGCAGCCTTGATCGCCTGCGGAGTGATTCCGCTTGATGGACATGCAGAGCTGAGAGAAATTTTGAAAAAAATGGGCGGAGGCTTTTATCTGTCCACCAAAGTTTGTAATGTACCGAAGGGGTCAGGACTTGGAACAAGCAGTATCCTTTCCGGGGCCTGTGTGAAAGCCATCGGAGAGTTCCTGGGGCAGAGCTGGTCAGACAGCCAGGTGTATGAACTGGTCTTGAATATGGAACAGATTATGAGTACCGGCGGCGGATGGCAGGATCAGGTTGGCGGCCTGACTCCGGGAGTAAAATATATTACTTCACGTCCGGGGATCCGACAGAAAATACATGTGACTTATCTGGAATTGGATCAGGACACCAAAAAAGAACTGCAGGAGAGATTTGTACTGATCTATACGGGACAGAGGCGTCTGGCAAGAAACTTGCTCAGAGAAGTTGTTGGAAATTATATCGGCGGAAGAAGAGAATCGATCGAGGCTTTAAAAGAAATGAAACGCCTGGCAGTGCTGATGCGATTTGAATTGGAACAGGGAAATATCGATGCATTCGCAAAGTTATTGAATGAACACTGGGAAGTATCAAAGCTGCTGGATCAGGGATCTACCAATACCTGTATTGATCAGATCTTTGAGTCCTGCGAGGACATGATCGATGGAAGGTTTATTTCCGGTGCAGGCGGCGGAGGATTTCTTCAGGTCATTCTGAAAAGAGGCGTTACCAAAGAAGCACTGCGGGAACGATTAAAACAAGTGTTTGAAGATTCAGGCGTAGATGTTTGGGAGACGGAATTTGTCTGGGAATAAAATGCAAAATGAGAGGAAAGAAAAATGAATTATATCAGCAGAAAAATAGGATTATGCATATGTGCAGTACAACTGATCGCATCGGCAGTGTTTTTTGTAGCGCTGTGGCTTATGAATTTATTGCCGGCAAAATATGTCACAATAATCGGACTGGTACTTCTGCTTTTCTTTGTATGCGTGGTATCCACGCAGCTTCTTTCTAAAAAGAAGGGAATTGCGGGAAAAGTAATCAGTATTTTATTAAGCATTGGGCTGATTTTCGGATCCTATTATATTTTTAAGACAACAAATGTAATTGAAAATATCAGTGGCGGAGATACGAAAGTCACGAAAATGGTGGTAGCGGTCAAGGAATCGGATCCGGCTGAAAAACTGGAAGATGCAGCATCGTATCAGTTTGGTGTGCAGTACGCATTGCAGCGTTCGGATGTGGAGGCAGCAGTTGCAAATATCAATGAGAAACTGGGAAGCCAGATTGCGGCCGTGGAGTATGGATCCGTTGCAGAACAGGCAGCAGCACTTCACAGCGGCGAAGTTCAGGCAATTATCTACAATGATGCATACAGCCAGATGTTGGAAGAAGGGCTTGGCGAGGAACAGGAAAACTTTAAAGTCATCTATACATATGAAGTGAAATCGAAGGTAGAAAATAAAGCAGCACAGGTAGAGGTAAAAGATGAGACATTTACCGTGTACATCAGTGGAATTGACGTGTACGGTGCGATTGAAACGAACAGCAGAAGTGATGTGAATATTCTGGCAGTCGTCAATCCAAATACACATCAGGTACTTCTGGTGACAACTCCGAGAGATTACTATGTGCAGATTCCGGGAATTTCCGGAGATATGCGGGATAAACTGACACATGCCGGAATTTATGGAGTGGATGCGTCCATGTCTACGTTGGGGCAGTTGTATAATACAAGCATTGAGTTCTATGCAAGAGTGAACTTTACGTCTCTGGTAGAAATGGTGGATGCACTTGGTGGAATCGATGTGATCTCAGAACAGGCATTTACAACAAGTGATGACAGTGGACTGGTTATGGATGTAATCCAGGGAGAAAATCATTTCAATGGAGAACAGGCACTGGCATTTGCAAGAGAACGGCAAAATGTGGATGGCGGTGATTTCCAGCGTGGAAGAAATCAGCAGGCTGTGATCACAGCGATGATCAAGAAAGCAATTTCACCGGCAATTTTGACCGGAGCGAATGGTCTGCTTAACAGTGTCAGTGGAAATGTAGATACAAATATGTCAACAGAGCAGATTCAGACATTGGTTAAAAATCAGCTTTCAGAAGGCGGAGCATGGAATATCAAATCGATGTCTGCAGAAGGAATGGGAGATACACAAGAGTGCTTTTCCATGGTGGGAACACCACTGTATGTCACACAGCCGGATCAGAATTCAGTGGCAGCGATTCAGACAGCAATTGCTGCAGTAAAAGCCGGAGAAACATTTTCGGATTCAGAAATCGCACAATAAAGAATTGTGAGAAAGGACAGCGCGGTAAATGATGAGCAACAAGATAAATGTACCGTTTTCGCCGCCGGACATTAAAGAGGAAGAAATACAGGAAGTCGCCAGAGCTTTGCGAAGCGGATGGATCACAACCGGACCAAGGACCAAGGAATTTGAAAAACAAATTGCAGAATATGTTGGAACAAAACGGGCAGTCTGTCTGAACTCTGCAACAGCATGTATGGAAATGGTACTTCGTGCAATGGGAATCGGTGCGGGAGATGAAGTGATCACAACTGCATATACTTACACAGCAACCTGTAGTGCAATTTGCCATACAGGGGCTGTGCCGATCCTTGTGGATACTTTGCCAGATTCCTATGAAATGGATCCGCAGAAGGTGAGAGAAGCTGTTACGGAGCGAACAAAAGCGGTTATTTGTGTAGATCTTGCAGGAATTGTGTACAGCAAGTACGATGAGATTTTTAAAATAGCAGAAGAGAAAAGAGCACTTTTTCATGCAGGCTGCGAACGGCAGAAAAAACTGGGCAGGATACTGGTTATGGCGGATGCGGCACATGCATTTGGAGCATCACACGAACATAAGATGTGCGGCCAGATCGCAGACTTTACCTGTTATTCTTTTCATGCCGTGAAAAATCTGACGACAGCGGAGGGCGGTGCCCTTGTATGGTCAGAGCAGATCGAACAGGCGGGGATAGACGGAGAGGAACTCTATAAAGAATTTATGCTGCTCTCCCTCCATGGACAGTCTAAAGATGCATTGGAAAAAACAAGAGCCGGAGCCTGGGAATATGATGTGATCGCACCTTACTTCAAATGCAATATGACAGATATTACAGCGGCCATCGGCCTGTCACAATTGAAACGTTATCCGGAAATTTTGCATCGAAGAAGAAGTATCATAGAAAGATATGATGAAGCATTTAAGCAGTACCCGATTCAGGTTTTGAATCATTACGATACGGACCATATTTCCAATGGACATCTGTATTTGACAAGATTGCCGGGAAAGACAAGAGAAGCGTGCAATCAGATCATTTTGCAGCTTGCAGAGCAGGGAATTGCCAGCAACGTGCATTATAAGCCGCTTCCGCTATTGACGGCTTACAAGAATATGGGATTTCAGATGGAAGATTATCCCAATTCTTATCGGATGTTTGAGAACGAGATCACACTTCCGCTGCATACGTGTTTAAGTGATGAACAGGTTTCGTATGTGACTGAAAAATTTACAGAAATATTGAGGAAAAATCAGTAATGATAAAATGGGAAAACTTACCGGAGCGAATCAAAAATGAAAAAACTTATCCATATTATGAACTGCTGCAGCAAAAGAAAATACAAATTTTATGGAAAAGGGTTCTTGATTTTTTTTGTGCGGTTGTTTTGACTGTACTCCTATCTCCGGTGATGCTGCTGATTGCAGCGGCCATTAAACTGGATACGAAAGGACCGATCTTTTACAGGCAGACACGTGTCACCAGATATGGGATGACCTATCGAATTTTTAAATTTCGAACCATGATTACAGGTGCAGATAAAAAGGGGCCGCTTGTCACCAGCAGTCAGGACGATCGTGTGACAAAAGTTGGAAAACTGTTACGAAAAATTCGTCTGGATGAACTGCCGCAGCTGTTGAATGTGTTAAAAGGTGAGATGAGCTTTGTGGGAACACGGCCGGAAGTTGAGAAATATGTCGATCAGTATTCGGAGGAGATGATGGCGACGCTGTTTCTCCCGGCAGGTATTACATCCTATGCAAGTATTATGTATAAAGATGAAGATGAACGGATTGGCGCATATCAGAAACAAACCGGAAAGAGTGTGGATGAAATTTACAGAGAATATATTCTTCCGGAAAAGATGAAGTACAATCTGAAATATCTGAAGGAATTTAGTATCTGGAGAGATATGAAGCTGATGCTGATGACAGTAGCAGCGGTTTTAAAATAGCAGTTTGGAAGAGGAATGAGAATGAGCAAAGTAGCAGTGATTACCATGGGAGTAAAATTGGACGGCGAAAAAGGATACACAAGATTTCGGTATTTGTGTGAATTTCTCGTGAAAAAAGGATACGAAGTAGATCTGATCACGACTACCTTTCAACATTGGGAAAAAAAGCAAAGGGATCTGGAATCTGTTGACCAGAAAAGCTACCCATTTGGGATCAAATTTATATATGAGCCGGGATATCGGAAAAATATCGATTTGAGAAGAGTAAGAAGTCATAAAATTGCAGCAGAAAATTTAAGAAAGTTACTGGAAAAAGAAGGGGACTATGATCTGATCTATGCAGAAATCCCTCCAAATGACGTGGCACTTGCAGCGGCAGAGTATGCGCATCGAAACAAGATCCCGTTTGTGGCAGATGTAAACGATCTCTGGCCGGAAGCAATGCGTATGGTTTTTGATATTCCGATCGTCAGCGATCTTTTATTTTATCCGCTCAAAAGGGATGCAGAAAAGGTGTATTCGCTGACATCCGGTGTCATTGGAACATCGGACGAATATCGTGACAGACCGTTTTTAAATCAAAAGCGGGATGTGTTAAAGGAAACGGTA
>OKEI01000087.1_pt1 | contig 35697 bp, 8 predicted proteins | sample 1613761 | NCBI WGS metagenome assembly OKEI01 (sample SAMN04436875, study PRJEB24849) | human gut metagenome | biome: human gut; feature: NICU; material: stool | host: Homo sapiens | place: USA: Saint Louis, MO | collected 2011-11-15
AATATTTTATTAAAACTTCGTGAATTAATTTCACAAAGTTATCTTAAAGTGATATTATTGTTTAGAACAAATAAATTGTTGTTCAAAATGCTATTGTGATAAATGAAGAGCAAACCGAAATTAAACGGTCGGAACATCTGCTCTTTTTTATTGAGCAAATGTATGAGTTATTCATTGTCAAAATTATCAACATTAAAAACGTATAATTTTCAAATCACATCAAACAACAAAGAAAAAACATCAAGAATAGGAGTGGCAATAGCTTTGAATAATCGTGATAAATTACAAAAATTTAGTATTCGAAAATACGCAATTGGAACATTTTCTACTGTGATTGCAACACTTGTGTTCATGGGTATCAATACAAACCATGCAAGTGCCGACGAGTTGAATCAAAATCAAAAGTTAATTAAACAATTAAATCAAACAGATGATGATGATTCGAATACGCATAGTCAAGAAATCGAAAATAACAAACAAAATTCTAGTGGGAAGACTGAATCATTACGTTCATCAACTAGTCAAAATCAAGCAAATGCACGACTGTCGGATCAATTCAAAGACACTAATGAAACATCGCAACAATTACCTACAAATGTTTCGGATGATAGTATCAATCAATCGCATAGTGAAGCAAATATGAATAACGAACCATTGAAAGTTGATAATAGTACTATGCAAGCACATAGTAAAATAGTAAGCGATAGCGATGGGAATGCTTCTGAAAATAAACATCATAAACTAACAGAAAATGTACTTGCAGAAAGCCGAGCAAGTAAAAATGACAAAGAGAAAGAGAATCTACAAGAGAAAGATAAATCGCAGCAAGTACATCCACCATTAGATAAAAATGCATTACAAGCTTTTTTTGACGCATCATATCACAATTACAGAATGATTGATAGAGATCGTGCGGATGCAACAGAATATCAAAAAGTCAAATCTACTTTTGACTACGTCAATGACTTACTAGGTAATAATCAAAATATTCCTTCAGAACAGCTTGTTTCGGCATATCAACAATTAGAGAAAGCATTAGAACTTGCACGTACGTTACCACAACAATCTACTACAGAAAAACGTGGTAGAAGAAGTACGAGAAGTGTTGTTGAGAATCGTTCATCAAGAAGCGATTACTTAGATGCTAGAACTGAATATTATGTTTCAAAAGACGATGATGATTCTGGTTTCCCTCCTGGTACTTTCTTCCATGCTTCAAATAGAAGATGGCCTTATAATTTACCAAGATCTAGGAACATCTTACGTGCTTCTGATGTACAAGGTAATGCTTATATCACTACAAAACGACTTAAAGATGGATATCAATGGGATATTTTATTTAATAGTAATCATAAAGGGCATGAATATATGTACTATTGGTTTGGACTTCCAAGTGATCAAACACCAACTGGTCCAGTAACTTTCACTATTATCAACCGTGATGGTTCAAGTACATCTACTGGTGGCGTTGGATTTGGATCAGGTGCACCACTACCTCAATTTTGGAGATCAGCAGGTGCTATTAATTCTAGCGTAGCGAATGATTTTAAACATGGCTCCGCTACAAATTATGCATTTTATGATGGTGTTAATAATTTTTCTGACTTTGCTAGAGGGGGAGAATTATACTTCGACAGAGAAGGCGCTACACAAACTAATAAATATTATGGCGATGAAAACTTCGCATTGCTAAATAGTGAGAAACCAGATCAAATAAGAGGATTAGATACAATATATAGTTTTAAAGGTAGTGGTGATGTAAGTTATCGTATTTCATTTAAAACTCAAGGAGCTCCAACTGCAAGATTGTATTATGCTGCTGGCGCGCGTTCTGGTGAATATAAACAAGCAACGAACTATAACCAACTCTATGTCGAACCTTATAAGAATTATCGAAATCGAGTACAGTCAAATGTCCAAGTTAAAAATCGTACACTTCATTTAAAAAGAACAATCAGACAATTCGATCCTACATTACAGAGAACTACTGATGTTCCTATTTTGGATAGTGACGGTTCCGGAAGTATTGATTCGGTATACGACCCATTAAGTTATGTAAAGAATGTGACTGGTACAGTCCTAGGTATTTATCCATCTTATCTTCCTTATAATCAGGAAAGATGGCAGGGAGCTAATGCAATGAATGCCTATCAAATTGAAGAACTTTTTTCACAAGAAAATCTTCAAAATGCAGCACGTTCAGGCCGTCCAATTCAATTTCTTGTAGGTTTTGATGTTGAAGATAGCCATCATAACCCTGAAACTCTTTTACCAGTAAATTTATATGTAAAACCTGAGTTAAAACATACAATTGAGTTATATCACGATAATGAAAAACAAGATAGAAAGGAATTTTCAGTATCGAAACGAGCGGGCCATGGTGTTTTCCAAGTAATGAGTGGAACGCTTCATAACACTGTAGGATCAGGAATATTACCTTATCAACAAGAGATACGTATCAAACTTACTAGTAATGAACCAATTAAAGATAGTGAATGGTCTATTACAGGATATCCTAACACGCTTACATTACAAAACGCTGTGGGTAGAACAAATAATGCTACTGAAAAAAACTTAGCTCTTGTTGGTCATATTGATCCAGGAAATTATTTCATCACTGTTAAGTTTGGTGATAAAGTAGAACAATTTGAAATTAGATCAAAACCAACTCCACCAAGAATCATTACAACTGCTAATGAATTACGTGGAAATCCTAACCATAAGCCTGAAATAAGAGTAACAGATATACCAAATGATACTACTGCTAAAATCAAACTTGTGATGGGCGGAACCGATGGCGATCATGATCCAGAAATAAATCCATATACTGTCCCTGAAAACTACACAGTAGTTGCAGAAGCATACCATGATAATGATCCAAGTAAAAATGGGGTCTTAACATTCCGTTCATCAGACTACCTTAAAGATCTACCATTAAGCGGTGAATTAAAGGCAATTGTTTATTACAATCAATATGTACAATCAAACTTTAGTAATAGCGTTCCGTTTAGTAGCGATACAACACCACCTACAATTAATGAACCGGCAGGACTAGTTCATAAGTATTACAGGGGAGATCATGTAGAAATTACTCTTCCAGTCACTGATAATACTGGCGGTTCAGGTTTAAGAGATGTAAACGTCAATTTACCTCAAGGTTGGACAAAAACCTTTACAATCAATCCTAATAATAATACTGAGGGTACGCTTAAGTTAATTGGTAATATACCTAGTAATGAAGCATATAATACGACATATCATTTCAATATTACTGCAACCGATAATTCTGGAAATACAACAAATCCAGCTAAAACCTTTATTTTAAATGTTGGTAAGTTGGCTGATGATTTAAATCCAGTCGGATTATCTAGAGATCAACTACAATTAGTGACAGACCCTTCTTCATTATCTAATTCCGAACGAGAAGAGGTAAAAAGAAAAATAAGTGAAGCAAATGCTAATATAAGATCATATTTATTACAAAATAACCCAATACTCGCTGGAGTAAACGGCGATGTTACATTTTATTATAGAGATGGTTCTGTAGATGTTATTGATGCTGAAAATGTAATCACATATGAGCCCGAAAGAAAATCCATTTTCAGTGAAAATGGTAATACAAATAAAAAAGAAGCAGTAATCACTATTGCTAGAGGACAAAACTATACCATTGGTCCAAACTTAAGAAAATATTTCTCATTAAGTAATGGTTCGGATTTACCTAATAGAGATTTCACCTCTATATCAGCTATTGGATCTTTACCTTCATCGAGTGAAATTAGTCGACTCAATGTTGGAAATTATAACTATAGAGTTAATGCTAAAAATGCTTATCATAAGACTCAACAAGAACTTAATTTAAAACTTAAAATAGTAGAGGTTAATGCACCTACTGGTAATAATCGTGTATATAGAGTTAGTACTTATAATTTAACTAATGATGAAATCAATAAAATCAAACAAGCATTTAAAGCAGCTAATTCTGGACTTAATTTAAACGATAACGATATCACTGTTTCGAATAACTTTGACCATAGAAATGTTAGTAGTGTGACAGTAACTATACGTAAGGGCGATTTGATAAAAGAGTTTTCATCAAATCTCAATAATATGAATTTCTTACGTTGGGTTAATATAAGGGATGATTATACCATTTCGTGGACTTCTAGTAAGATTCAAGGTAGAAATACAGATGGTGGATTAGAATGGTCACCAGATCATAAATCACTTATTTATAAATATGATGCAACATTAGGTAGACAAATAAATACTAATGACGTGTTAACTTTACTTCAAGCAACAGCTAAAAACTCAAATTTACGTTCAAATATCAATAGTAATGAAAAACAGTTAGCAGAACGAGGGTCTAATGGGTATTCTAAATCTATAATTAGAGATGATGGCGAGAAATCTTATTTACTTAACTCAAATCCTATTCAAGTATTAGACTTAGTAGAACCAGATAATGGTTACGGTGGACGTCAAGTCAGTCATTCTAACGTTATATATAATGAAAAAAATTCTTCTATCGTAAATGGTCAAGTTCCAGAAGCTAATGGGGCATCCGCTTTTAATATTGATAAAGTTGTTAAAGCTAATGCGGCAAATAATGGTATTATGGGTGTTATCTATAAGGCACAATTATACTTAGCACCATACAGTCCAAAAGGTTACATTGAAAAATTAGGCCAAAATTTAAGCAATACCAATAACGTGATTAATGTTTATTTTGTGCCTTCTGATAAAGTAAATCCTAGTATAACTGTAGGTAATTACGACCATCATACGGTATATTCTGGTGAAACATTTAAAAATACTATCAATGTAAATGATAATTATGGATTAAATACAGTAGCTTCTACAAGTGATAGTGCAATTACTATGACCAGAAACAACAACGAGTTAGTAGGTCAGGCTCCTAATGTTACTAATAGCACAAATAAAATTGTAAAAGTTAAAGCCACAGATAAAAGTGGAAATGAAAGTATTGTTTCTTTCACAGTAAATATAAAACCATTAAACGAGAAATATAGAATAACAACTTCATCAAGTAATCAAACACCAGTGAGAATTAGTAATATTCAAAACAATGCTAACCTTTCAATTGAAGATCAAAATAGAGTAAAATCTTCACTCAGCATGACTAAAATTTTAGGTACAAGAAATTATGTCAATGAGTCAAATAATGACGTTCGTAGTCAAGTTGTAAGTAAAGTAAATAGAAGTGGGAACAATGCTACAGTTAATGTTACAACTACATTTTCTGATGGTACAACTAATACAATAACCGTTCCAGTTAAACATGTGTTATTAGAAGTTGTACCTACTACTAGAACAACAGTAAGAGGACAACAATTTCCAACCGGCAAAGGAACTTCCCCAAATGATTTCTTTAGTTTAAGAACGGGAGGTCCAGTTGATGCGAGAATAGTTTGGGTTAATAATCAGGGACCCGATATAAATAGTAATCAAATTGGTAGAGATTTAACATTACACGCTGAAATATTCTTTGATGGTGAAACAACACCAATTAGAAAAGATACTACTTACAAACTTAGTCAATCTATTCCAAAGCAAATATATGAAACAACTATCAATGGTCGATTTAATTCATCAGGTGATGCATATCCAGGAAATTTTGTTCAAGCAGTAAATCAATATTGGCCAGAACATATGGACTTCAGATGGGCCCAAGGATCAGGCACACCAAGTTCTCGTAATGCAGGTTCATTTACTAAAACAGTTACGGTAGTTTATCAAAACGGCCAAACTGAAAACGTTAATGTACTATTCAAAGTCAAACCAAATAAACCTGTTATTGATAGTAATAGTGTGATTTCAAAAGGACAATTAAATGGTCAACAAATTTTAGTTCGAAATGTTCCACAAAATGCACAAGTCACTCTATATCAATCAAATGGAACTGTTATTCCTAATACAAATACAACTATAGATTCTAATGGTATAGCTACTGTAACAATTCAAGGCACTCTACCAACCGGAAATATTACTGCTAAAACCTCAATGACAAATAATGTAACGTACACTAAACAAAATAGTAGTGGAATTGCTTCAAATACAACTGAAGATATAAGTGTTTTTTCAGAAAACAGTGATCAAGTAAATGTTACCGCTGGCATGCAAGCTAAAAATGATGGTATTAAAATAATTAAAGGTACAAACTATAATTTTAATGACTTCAATAGTTTCATAAGTAATATACCAGCCCATTCTACTCTTACATGGAACGAGGAGCCTAATAGTTGGAAAAACAACATCGGTACTACAACAAAAACTGTTACAGTTACTCTACCTAATCATCAAGGTACGAGAACTGTAGATATTCCAATAACAATCTATCCAACAGTTACAGCTAAGAATCCAGTAAGAGATCAAAAAGGACGAAACTTAACCAATGGTACTGACGTTTATAATTATATTATTTTTGAAAATAATAACCGTCTTGGAGGAACAGCTTCTTGGAAAGACAATCGTCAACCTGATAAAAACATAGCCGGTGTACAAAATTTAATTGCACTTGTTAATTATCCTGGCATATCTACACCATTAGAAGTTCCTGTTAAAGTGTGGGTATATAATTTTGATTTCACTCAACCTATCTACAAAATTCAAGTAGGAGATACATTCCCTAAAGGAACATGGGCAGGCTATTACAAACATCTTGAAAATGGAGAGGGATTACCAATAGATGGTTGGAAATTTTATTGGAACCAGCAAAGTACAGGAACTACTAGTGATCAATGGCAATCATTAGCATATACTAGAACTCCTTTTGTTAAAACTGGTACTTATGATGTCGTTAATCCTAGCAACTGGGGTGTTTGGCAAACATCACAATCAGCTAAATTTATAGTTACAAATGCTAAACCTAATCAACCAACCATAACTCAGTCTAAAACTGGTGATGTAACAGTAACACCTGGTGCTGTGCGTAATATACTAATAAGTGGGACAAATGATTATATCCAAGCATCTGCAGATAAGATTGTTATTAATAAAAATGGAAATAAATTAACTACATTTGTTAAAAATAATGATGGTCGTTGGACTGTTGAAACTGGGTCACCTGACATAAATGGTATCGGACCAACAAATAACGGAACTGCTATATCTTTAAGTCGATTAGCAGTTAGACCTGGGGATTCAATAGAAGCAATAGCGACTGAAGGTTCCGGAGAAACTATAAGTACTTCAGCAACTAGTGAAATTTATATTGTCAAAGCTCCACAACCTGAACAAGTAGCAACTCATACTTATGATAATGGAACATTCGATATATTACCTGACAATTCACGTAATTCTTTAAATCCAACTGAACGTGTCGAAATTAATTACACTGAAAAATTAAATGGCAATGAAACACAAAAATCATTCACTATTACTAAAAATAACAACGGCAAATGGACGATAAATAATAAACCAAATTATGTCGAGTTCAATCAGGATAATGGTAAAGTTGTATTTTCGGCCAATACAATTAAACCTAATTCTCAAATTACAATAACTCCTAAAGCAGGTCAGGGTAACACTGAAAACACAAATCCTACTGTAATTCAAGCACCTGCGCAACATACTTTAACAATCAATGAAATTGTTAAAGAACAGGGTCAAAATGTGACTAATGATGATATTAATAATGCGGTTCAAGTGCCAAATAAAAATAGAGTTGCGATTAAACAAGGAAACGCTCTTCCAACAAATTTAGCTGGTGGTAGTACATCACATATTCCAGTAGTTATTTATTACAGTGATGGAAGTTCTGAAGAAGCTACTGAGACTGTTAGAACTAAAGTTAATAAAACCGAATTAATCAATGCTCGTCGTCGACTAGATGAAGAAATTAGTAAAGAGAACAAAACACCATCAAGTATCAGAAACTTTGATCAAGCTATGAATCGTGCTCAATCACAAATTAATACAGCTAAAAGTGATGCTGACCAAGTTATAGGCACAGAATTTGCAACACCTCAACAAGTAAATTCAGCTTTATCTAAAGTTCAAGCGGCACAAAATAAAATAAATGAAGCTAAAGCATTATTACAAAACAAGGCTGATAATAGTCAACTTGTGAGAGCAAAAGAACAATTACAACAATCGATTCAACCAGCCGCTTCAACTGATGGTATGACTCAAGATAGCACAAGGAACTACAACAATAAACGCCAAGCAGCTGAACAAGCAATACAACATGCAAATAGCGTTATAAATAATGGAGATGCAACATCCCAACAAATTAATGATGCTAAAAACACAGTTGAACAGGCACAGAGAGATTATGTTGAAGCTAAAAGCAACTTACGTGCTGATAAGTCACAGTTACAAAGCGCTTATGATACGTTAAATAGAGATGTTTTAACAAATGATAAAAAGCCAGCATCTGTAAGACGCTATAATGAAGCCATTTCAAATATTAGAAAAGAATTAGATACAGCTAAAGCGGATGCAAGTAGTACTTTGCGAAACACCAATCCTTCCGTTGAACAAGTTAGAGACGCTTTAAATAAAATAAATACTGTTCAACCTAAAGTGAATCAAGCAATTGCTTTACTTCAACCAAAAGAAAATAATTCAGAACTTGTACAAGCTAAAAAACGTTTACAAGACGCTGTAAATGACATACCTCAAACACAAGGTATGACACAACAAACAATTAATAATTATAATGACAAACAACGTGAAGCTGAAAGAGCACTTACATCTGCACAAAGAGTGATTGATAATGGGGATGCTACAACTCAAGAAATCACTTCTGAAAAATCTAAAGTAGAGCAAGCAATGCAAGCTTTAACTAATGCTAAAAGTAATCTGAGAGCTGATAAGAATGAGTTACAGACTGCATATAACAAATTAATTGAGAACGTATCTACCAATGGTAAAAAACCGGCGAGTATACGTCAATACGAAACAGCCAAAGCCAGAATACAAAATCAAATTAATGATGCTAAAAATGAAGCGGAGCGAATTTTAGGTAATGATAATCCACAAGTATCACAAGTAACTCAAGCATTGAACAAAATCAAAGCTATTCAACCAAAATTAACAGAAGCTATCAACATGCTTCAAAACAAAGAAAATAATACAGAATTAGTCAATGCTAAAAACAGACTTGAAAATGCAGTAAATGATACAGATCCAACACACGGTATGACTCAAGAAACAATTAATAATTACAACGCTAAAAAGCGAGAAGCTCAAAATGAAATACAAAAAGCGAACATGATTATTAATAATGGAGATGCTACTGCTCAAGATATTTCTTCTGAAAAATCTAAAGTAGAGCAAGTATTACAAGCATTACAAAATGCTAAGAATGACTTAAGAGCTGATAAAAGAGAATTACAGACTGCATACAATAAACTTATACAAAATGTTAATACCAATGGTAAAAAACCATCTAGTATTCAAAACTATAAGTCTGCAAGACGAAATATCGAAAACCAATATAATACCGCTAAAAATGAAGCACATAATGTTCTTGAAAATACAAACCCTACTGTAAATGCAGTAGAAGATGCTTTACGTAAGATAAATGCAATTCAACCAGAGGTTACAAAAGCTATTAATATACTTCAAGATAAAGAAGATAATAGCGAACTTGTTAGAGCAAAAGAAAAATTAGATCAAGCGATTAATAGTCAACCATCACTAAATGGTATGACTCAAGAATCTATTAATAATTACACAACAAAACGTAGAGAAGCACAAAATATAGCAAGTTCTGCTGACACTATTATTAATAATGGGGATGCATCTATTGAACAAATAACAGAAAATAAAATTCGAGTTGAAGAGGCAACTAATGCACTTAACGAAGCAAAACAACATTTAACGGCAGATACAACTTCTTTAAAAACTGAAGTACGGAAATTAAGTAGGAGAGGCGACACAAACAACAAAAAGCCTAGCAGTGTTAGTGCTTATAACAATACTATTCATTCGCTACAATCTGAAATTACACAGACTGAAAATAGAGCAAATACTATCATCAATAAGCCTATTCGTTCTGTTGAAGAAGTAAATAATGCATTGCATGAAGTAAACCAATTGAACCAACGCTTAACAGATACAATTAACTTATTACAACCTTTAGCGAATAAAGAAAGCTTAAAAGAAGCTCGTAATCGACTTGAAAGTAAAATTAATGAAACCGTTCAAACAGACGGTATGACTCAACAATCTGTTGAGAATTATAAGCAAGCTAAAATAAAAGCTCAAAATGAATCTAGTATTGCACAAACTCTTATTAATAATGGTGATGCATCTGATCAAGAAGTTTCTACAGAAATAGAAAAATTAAATCAAAAGCTGTCTGAATTAACAAATTCAATCAATCACTTAACAGTTAATAAAGAACCTTTAGAAACTGCCAAAAATCAGTTACAAGCAAATATTGACCAAAAACCTAGCACTGATGGTATGACGCAACAATCTGTACAAAGCTATGAACGTAAACTACAAGAAGCCAAAGATAAAATAAACTCAATTAATAATGTCTTAGCTAACAATCCAGATGTTAATGCTATCAGAACAAACAAAGTTGAGACGGAACAAATCAATAATGAATTAACACAGGCGAAACAAGGTCTTACTGTTGATAAACAACCATTGATTAATGCAAAAACTGCTTTGCAACAAAGTCTAGATAATCAACCAAGTACTACTGGTATGACTGAAGCAACAATTCAAAATTATAACGCTAAACGTCAAAAAGCAGAGCAAGTTATACAAAATGCAAATAAAATTATTGAAAACGCTCAACCTAGTGTACAACAAGTGTCTGATGAGAAATCTAAGGTAGAGCAAGCACTCAGTGAATTGAACAACGCCAAATCAGCGCTTAGAGCTGATAAACAAGAATTACAGCAAGCATATAATCAGTTGATTCAACCAACGGATTTAAATAATAAGAAACCAGCTTCTATCACTGCGTACAATCAAAGATATCAACAATTTAGTAACGAATTGAACAGCACTAAAACAAATACAGATCGCATTTTAAAAGAGCAAAATCCAAGTGTAGCTGATGTCAACAATGCACTAAATAAAGTAAGAGAAGTACAACAAAAATTAAACGAAGCCAGAGCACTTTTACAAAATAAAGAAGATAATAGTGCACTAGTTCGAGCCAAAGAACAACTTCAACAGGCAGTTGACCAAGTCCCTTCAACAGAAGGTGTGACGCAACAAACTAAAGATGATTACAATTCAAAACAACAAGCTGCTCAACAAGAAATATCAAAAGCACAACAAGTTATCGATAATGGCGATGCGACTACACAACAAATTTCTAACGCCAAAACAAATGTTGAACGCGCTTTAGAAGCATTAAATAATGCAAAAACTGGTTTAAGAGCAGATAAAGAGGAACTTCAAAATGCATATAATCAATTAACTCAAAATATTGATACGAGCGGTAAAACGCCTGCAAGTATCAGGAAATACAATGAAGCTAAGTCACGTATTCAAACTCAAATTGATTCAGCTAAAAATGAAGCAAACAGTATTTTAACAAATGACAATCCTCAAGTATCACAAGTGACTGCTGCGTTAAACAAAATAAAAGCTGTTCAACCTGAATTAGATAAAGCGATAGCAATGCTTAAAAATAAAGAGAATAATAATGCATTGGTTCAAGCGAAACAACAACTTCAACAAATTGTTAATGAAGTAGATCCAACACAAGGCATGACAACAGATACTGCTAATAACTATAAATCAAAAAAACGTGAAGCTGAAGATGAAATACAAAAAGCTCAACAAATCATTAACAATGGCGATGCCACTGAGCAACAAATTACTAACGAAACAAATAGAGTAAATCAAGCGATTAATGCAATAAACAAAGCCAAAAACGATTTACGTGCTGATAAGTCTCAATTGGAAAATGCTTATAACCAATTAATACAAAATGTTGATACAAATGGTAAAAAACCTGCTAGTATTCAACAATACCAAGCTGCTCGACAAGCTATTGAGACGCAATACAATAACGCTAAATCAGAAGCACATCAAATTCTTGAAAATAGTAACCCTTCAGTTAATGAAGTAGCACAAGCATTACAAAAAGTTGAAGCTGTACAACTTAAAGTTAATGACGCGATTCATATACTTCAAAATAAAGAGAATAATAGTGCACTTGTCACAGCTAAAAATCAACTTCAGCAATCAGTTAATGATCAACCATTAACAACAGGTATGACTCAAGATTCTATTAATAACTATGAAGCTAAGAGAAATGAGGCTCAAAGTGCTATCAGAAATGCAGAAGCTGTCATCAACAATGGCGATGCAACTGCAAAACAAATTTCAGACGAGAAATCTAAAGTTGAACAAGCACTAGCACATTTGAATGATGCTAAACAGCAATTAACTGCAGATACTACTGAATTACAAACAGCAGTTCAACAATTAAACAGAAGAGGCGATACAAATAATAAAAAGCCAAGAAGTATCAATGCATATAATAAAGCAATTCAATCATTAGAAACACAAATTACTTCTGCTAAAGATAATGCCAACGCTGTGATACAAAAACCTATACGTACTGTTCAAGAGGTAAATAATGCATTACAACAAGTAAATCAGTTGAATCAACAATTAACTGAAGCAATTAATCAACTTCAACCGCTATCAAATAATGATGCATTAAAAGCTGCAAGATTAAATTTAGAAAATAAAATTAATCAAACTGTACAAACTGATGGTATGACACAACAATCTATAGAGGCTTATCAAAACGCTAAACGCGTAGCCCAAAATGAATCTAACACTGCTTTAGCATTAATTAATAACGGCGATGCCGATGAACAACAAATTACAACTGAAACAGACCGAGTCAATCAGCAAACTACAAACTTAACTCAAGCAATTAACGGGTTAACAGTTAATAAAGAACCATTAGAAACCGCTAAAACAGCGTTACAAAATAACATCGACCAGGTACCTAGTACAGATGGTATGACTCAGCAATCTGTTGCAAATTATAATCAAAAACTACAAATAGCTAAAAACGAAATTAACACAATTAATAACGTTTTAGCGAACAATCCAGATGTTAATGCAATCAAAACGAATAAAGCAGAAGCGGAACGAATCAGTAACGATTTAACACAAGCTAAGAATAACTTACAAGTTGATACTCAACCTTTAGAAAAAATAAAAAGACAACTTCAAGATGAAATTGATCAAGGTACTAACACAGATGGAATGACTCAAGATTCAGTGGATAATTACAATGATAGCTTAAGTGCAGCAATTATAGAAAAAGGCAAAGTAAATAAATTACTTAAACGTAATCCGACAGTAGAACAAGTTAAAGAGAGCGTTGCTAATGCACAACAAGTCATACAAGATTTACAAAATGCTCGAACTTCACTTGTTCCAGACAAAACTCAACTTCAAGAAGCTAAAAATAGATTAGAAAACAGTATTAACCAACAAACAGATACTGACGGCATGACTCAAGATTCGCTTAACAATTATAATGATAAATTAGCAAAAGCTAGACAAAACCTTGAAAAAATATCTAAAGTTTTAGGTGGTCAACCTACTGTAGCTGAAATTAGACAAAATACAGATGAAGCAAATGCACATAAACAAGCATTAGACACTGCACGTTCTCAACTTACATTAAATAGAGAGCCATATATCAATCATATTAATAATGAAAGTCATTTAAATAACGCGCAAAAAGATAATTTTAAAGCTCAAGTTAACTCAGCACCTAATCATAATACTTTAGAAACGATTAAAAATAAGGCTGATACTTTAAATCAATCTATGACAGCATTAAGTGAAAGTATTGCAGATTACGAAAATCAAAAACAACAAGAAAATTATTTAGATGCATCTAACAATAAACGTCAAGACTATGACAATGCAGTCAATGCGGCTAAAGGTATTTTAAACCAAACTCAAAGTCCGACAATGAGTGCTGATGTGATTGATCAAAAAGCTGAAGATGTTAAACGTACGAAAACTGCGTTAGATGGAAATCAAAGATTAGAAGTTGCTAAACAACAAGCACTTAATCATTTAAATACCTTAAATGATTTAAACGATGCTCAGCGACAAACTTTAACTGATACTATAAATCACTCTCCAAACATCAATTCAGTGAATCAAGCTAAAGAAAAAGCTAATACTGTTAACACAGCAATGACTCAACTGAAACAAACTATTGCTAACTATGACGATGAATTGCATGACGGCAATTACATTAATGCAGATAAAGACAAAAAAGATGCTTATAATAACGCTGTTAACAATGCTAAACAACTGATTAATCAATCTGATGCTAATCAAGCACAACTTGATCCAGCTGAAATTAATAAAGTTACACAAAGAGTCAATACGACTAAAAATGATCTAAATGGTAATGACAAATTGGCTGAAGCTAAAAGAGATGCTAATACAACCATTGATGGTTTAACTTATCTAAATGAAGCTCAACGTAACAAAGCTAAAGAAAATGTAGGCAAAGCTTCTACAAAAACAAATATTACGAGTCAGTTACAAGATTACAATCAATTGAATACTGCTATGCAAGCATTACGTAACAGTGTGAACGACGTTAACAATGTTAAAGCAAATAGCAATTATATAAATGAAGATAATGGTCCAAAAGAAGCTTACAATCAAGCCGTTACTCATGCTCAAACATTGATAAATGCACAATCTAACCCTGAAATGAGCCGTGACGTAGTAAATCAAAAAACACAAGCAGTAAATACTGCCCATCAGAATTTACATGGACAACAAAAGTTAGAACAAGCACAAAGTAGTGCTAATACAGAAATCGGTAACTTACCAAACTTAACTAATACTCAAAAAGCTAAAGAAAAGGAACTGGTAAATAGTAAACAAACTCGTACGGAAGTACAAGAACAACTTAACCAAGCTAAGTCACTAGATAGTTCTATGGGCACGTTAAAATCATTAGTTGCTAAACAACCTACAGTACAAAAAACAAGTGCTTATATTAACGAAGATCAAACTGAGCAATCTGCCTACAATGATTCCATTACAATGGGACAAACTATAATTAATAAAACAGCTGATCCAGTACTTGATAAAACTTTAGTTGATAACGCAATCAGTAACATTTCAACTAAAGAGAATGCACTGCATGGTGAACAAAAATTAACAACTGCTAAAACGGAAGCAATTAATGCACTTAATACATTAGCTGATTTAAACACACCTCAGAAAGAGGCTATTAAAACAGCTATTAACACTGCTCATACAAGAACTGATGTAACTGCAGAGCAAAGTAAGGCTAATCAAATAAATAGTGCAATGCACACGTTGAGACAAAACATTTCTGACAACGAATCAGTAACAAACGAAAGTAATTATATTAACGCTGAACCCGAAAAACAACATGCCTTTACTGAGGCTCTAAATAATGCTAAAGAAATAGTTAATGAACAACAAGCCACTCTTGATGCCAATTCAATTAACCAAAAAGCACAAGCGATTCTTACTACTAAAAATGCTTTAGATGGTGAAGAACAATTACGTCGTGCTAAAGAAAATGCCGATCAAGAAATCAATACGTTAAATCAATTGACTGATGCGCAAAGAAATAGTGAAAAAGGTTTAGTCAACAGTTCTCAAACTAGAACAGAAGTTGCTTCTCAATTAGCAAAAGCTAAAGAACTAAATAAGGTGATGGAACAACTGAATAACCTTATCAATGGTAAAAACCAAATGATAAATAGCAGTAAATTTATCAATGAAGATGCGAACCAACAACAAGCATATTCAAATGCGATTGCAAGTGCAGAAGTGCTTAAAAACAAATCACAAAACCCTGAATTAGATAAAGTAACAATTGAACAAGCAATTAATAATATTAATTCTGCAATTAATAATCTAAACGGTGAAGCTAAACTGACTAAAGCTAAAGAAGATGCTGTTGCTTCAATAAACAACCTAAGCGGATTAACTAACGAGCAAAAAACAAAAGAAAATCAAGCCGTTAATGACTCTCAAACTAGAGACCAAGTTGCTAACGTTTTACGTGATTCAAAGGCATTAGATCAATCTATGCAAACATTACGTGATTTAGTTAACAATCAAAATGTAATACATTCAACAAGTAATTATTTTAACGAGGATTCAACTCAAAAGAATACTTATGATAATGCAATTGATAATGGCTCGACATATATAACTGGTCAACACAATTCAGAATTAAATAAATCTACTATTGATCAAACGATTAGCCAAATTAACACAGCTAAAAATGATTTACATGGTGCAGAAAAGTTACAAAGAGATAAGGGAACTGCTAATCAAGAAATTGGACAATTAGGTTATTTAAATGACCCTCAAAAATCTGCTGAGGAATCCTTAGTCAACGGTTCAAATACACGTTCTGAAGTAGAAGAGCATCTTAATGAAGCTAAATCATTAAATAATGCAATGAAACAATTAAGAGATAAAGTAGCTGAAAAGACTAATGTCAAACAAAGTAGCGATTACATTAATGATTCAACTGAACATCAACGTGGGTATGATCAAGCACTTCAAGAAGCAGAAAATATTATTAATGAAATCGGTAATCCAACATTAAATAAATCGGAAATTGAACAAAAGTTACAACAATTGACTGACGCTCAAAATGCGTTACAAGGTTCACATCTATTAGAAGAAGCTAAAAATAATGCGATTACTGAAATCAATAAACTTACAGCATTAAATGATGCACAACGTCAAAAAGCAATTGAAAATGTTCAAGCACAGCAGACAATCCCAGCAGTTAATCAACAATTAACTTTGGATAGAGAAATAAATACTGCAATGCAAGCTTTACGAGATAAAGTAGGCCAACAAAATAACGTTCACCAACAAAGTAATTATTTCAATGAAGATGAACAACCAAAACATAACTATGATAATTCTGTACAAGCCGGTCAAACTATTATTGATAAACTTCAAGATCCAATCATGAACAAAAATGAAATTGAGCATGCTATTAATCAAATCAATACGACTCAAACAGCGTTAAGTGGAGAAAATAAATTACACACTGACCAAGAAAGCACAAATAGACAAATAGAAGGTTTATCTAGTTTGAACACAGCTCAAATCAACGCCGAAAAAGATTTAGTCAATCAAGCTAAAACAAGAACAGATGTTGCTCAAAAGTTAGCTGCAGCTAAAGAAATAAATTCTGCTATGAGTAATTTAAGAGATGGCATTCAAAATAAAGAGGACATCAAACGTAGCAGTGCATATATCAACGCAGATCCGACTAAAGTTACAGCTTACGATCAAGCACTACAGAACGCAGAAAATATCATCAATGCCACACCAAACGTAGAGCTTAATAAAGCTACAATTGAACAAGCGCTATCACGCGTTCAACAAGCACAACAAGATCTTGATGGTGTTCAACAATTAGCTAATGCTAAACAACAAGCTACACAAACTGTCAATGGGTTAAATAGCTTAAATGACGGTCAAAAGCGTGAATTAAATCTATTAATTAATTCAGCTAATACCCGTACAAAAGTACAAGAAGAATTAAACAAAGCAACTGAATTGAACCATGCGATGGAAGCTTTAAGAAACAGTGTTCAAAACGTTGATCAAGTAAAACAAAGTAACAATTATGTCAATGAAGATCAACCTGAACAGCACAATTATGATAATGCTGTCAATGAAGCTCAAGCTACAATCAACAACAATGCTCAACCTGTTCTAGACAAATTAGCTATAGAACGTTTAACTCAAACTGTTAACACTACAAAAGATGCATTACATGGTACTCAAAAACTGATACAAGACCAACAAGCTGCTGAAACTGGAATACGTGGTTTAACGAGTCTCAATGAACCTCAGAAAAATGCTGAAGTAGCTAAAGTAACTGCAGCAACAACACGTGATGAAGTGAGAAATATTCGTCAAGAAGCAACAACATTAGATACTGCAATGCTTGGTTTACGTAAAAGCATTAAAGATAAAAACGATACTAAAAATAGTAGTAAATATATTAATGAGGATCATGACCAACAACAAGCTTATGACAATGCTGTAAATAATGCTCAACACGTTATCGATGAAACTCAAGCAACGTTAAGCTCAGATACAATCAATCAATTGGCAAATGCCGTAACTCAAGCTAAATCTAATCTTCATGGAGATACTAAACTACAACACGATAAAGATAGTGCTAAACAAACGATTGCTCAATTACAGAATTTGAATTCAGCTCAAAAACATATGGAAGATTCTTTAATTGATAATGAATCTACACGTACGCAAGTCCAACACGATTTAACAGAAGCTCAAGCTTTAGATGGTTTAATGGGTGCCTTAAAAGAAAGTATTAAAGATAATACTAATATTGTTTCAAACGGTAATTACATCAATGCGGAACCATCTAAGAAACAAGCATATGATGCAGCTGTACAAAATGCTCAAAATATAATAAATGGAACGAATCAACCAACAATTAATAAAGGTAATGTCACTACAGCAACACAAACCGTGAAAAATACTAAAGATGCCTTAGACGGTGATCATAGATTAGAGGAAGCTAAAAATAATGCCAATCAAACAATCAGAAATCTATCTAATTTGAACAATGCCCAAAAAGATGCAGAGAAAAATCTAGTTAATAGCGCATCAACATTAGAACAAGTTCAACAAAACTTACAAACCGCTCAACAATTAGATAATGCTATGGGTGAGTTACGACAAAGTATTGCTAACAAAGATCAAGTGAAAGCAGATAGTAAATATCTAAATGAAGATCCTCAAATTAAGCAAAACTATGATGATGCAGTTCAACGTGTTGAAACTATTATTAACGAAACTCAAAACCCTGAATTACTTAAAGCAAACATTGACCAAGCAACTCAATCCGTTCAAAATGCAGAACAAGCTTTACATGGTGCTGAAAAATTAAATCAAGACAAACAAACGTCTTCGACAGAACTAGATGGATTAACAGATTTAACAGATGCACAACGTGAAAAACTCAGAGAACAAATTAACACTTCTAATAGTAGAGATGATATTAAGCAAAAAATTGAGCAAGCAAAAGCACTAAATGACGCAATGAAAAAACTTAAAGAACAAGTTGCGCAAAAAGATGGTGTTCATGCTAACAGTGATTATACAAATGAAGATTCTGCACAAAAAGATGCGTATAATAATGCACTTAAACAAGCGGAAGACATTATTAATAACAGCTCAAATCCTAACTTAAATGCACAAGACATTACTAATGCTTTAAATAATATTAAACAAGCACAAGATAACCTTCATGGAGCTCAAAAATTACAGCAAGACAAAAATACAACTAATCAAGCCATTGGTAACTTAAATCATCTTAATCAACCTCAAAAAGATGCGCTTATACAAGCTATTAATGGAGCTAGATCTAGGGACCAAGTTGCAGAAAAACTTAAAGAGGCCGAAGCGCTTGATGAAGCTATGAAACAACTTGAAGATCAAGTGAATCAAGATGATCAAATTTCAAATAGCAGCCCATTCATAAATGAAGACTCAGACAAACAAAAAACTTATAATGATAAAATCCAAGCTGCAAAAGAAATAATTAATCAAACATCTAATCCAACCTTAGATAAACAAAAAATTGCTGATACACTTCAAAATATTAAAGATGCAGTGAATAATTTACATGGTGATCAAAAATTAGCTCAATCTAAACAAGACGCTAATAATCAATTAAATCATTTAGATGACTTAACCGAAGAACAAAAAAACCATTTTAAACCGTTAATTAATAATGCTGATACTCGAGATGAGGTAAATAAACAACTAGAGATTGCTAAACAATTAAATGGTGATATGAGTACACTTCATAAAGTCATAAATGATAAAGATCAAATTCAACATTTAAGCAATTACATTAATGCTGATAATGATAAAAAACAAAATTATGATAATGCTATTAAAGAAGCTGAGGATTTAATTCATAATCATCCAGATACATTAGATCATAAAGCATTACAAGATTTATTAAACAAGATAGACCAAGCGCATAACGAATTAAATGGAGAATCCAGATTTAAACAGGCTTTAGACAATGCTTTAAACGACATAGATAGCTTAAACAGTCTCAATGTTCCACAACGTCAAACTGTTAAGGATAACATCAACCATGTGACAACTCTAGAAAGTTTAGCTCAAGAATTGCAGAAAGCAAAAGAGCTTAATGATGCTATGAAAGCAATGAGAGATAGCATTATGAATCAAGAGCAAATTCGTAAAAATAGCAATTATACTAATGAAGACTTAGCTCAACAAAATGCCTATAATCATGCAGTAGATAAAATAAATAACATTATTGGTGAAGACAATGCGACGATGGATCCTCAAATAATCAAACAAGCAACTCAAGATATAAATACAGCTATAAATGGATTAAATGGAGATCAAAAACTTCAAGATGCAAAGACAGATGCTAAACAACAAATTACTAACTTTACTGGTTTAACTGAACCACAAAAACAAGCATTGGAAAACATCATTAACCAACAAACAAGCAGAGCAAATGTTGCTAAACAGTTAAGTCATGCCAAATTCTTAAATGGAAAAATGGAAGAATTAAAAGTTGCAGTAGCCAAAGCGCCATTAGTAAGACAAAATAGTAACTATATTAATGAAGATGTCTCTGAAAAAGAAGCATATGAACAAGCTATTGCAAAAGGTCAGGAAATAATTAATTCAGAAAATAATCCAACAATAAGTAGTACTGATATCAATCGTACCATTCAAGAAATTAATGATGCTGAACAAAATCTTCATGGTGAAAATAAATTAAGACAAGCACAGGAAATTGCAAAGAATGAAATACAAAATCTAGACGGATTAAATTCAGCTCAAATAACAAAATTAATCCAAGATATAGGCAGAACAACAACTAAACCTGCAGTAACTCAGAAACTAGAAGAAGCAAAAGCAATAAACCAAGCTATGCAACAACTTAAACAAAGTATAGCCGATAAGGATGCTACTCTAAATTCTAGTAACTATCTCAATGAAGATTCTGAGAAAAAGTTAGCGTACGATAATGCTGTAAGCCAAGCTGAACAACTCATAAATCAACTTAACGACCCAACTATGGATATAAGTAATATTCAAGCTATTACTCAAAAGGTCATTCAAGCAAAAGATTCATTGCACGGTGCGAATAAACTTGCACAAAATCAAGCAGATTCAAATTTAATAATAAATCAATCAACAAATTTAAATGATAAACAAAAGCAAGCATTAAATGACTTAATTAATCATGCTCAAACTAAACAGCAAGTGGCAGAAATAATTGCACAAGCTAATAAGTTAAATAACGAAATGGGCACACTAAAAACACTCGTAGAAGAACAGTCAAACGTTCATCAACAAAGTAAATATATTAATGAAGATCCGCAAGTTCAAAATATTTATAATGACTCCATTCAAAAAGGTCGAGAAATATTAAACGGCACTACAGATGATGTTTTAAACAACAATAAAATAGCAGATGCCATTCAAAACATTCATTTAACTAAAAACAATTTACATGGTGATCAAAAATTACAAAAAGCACAACAAGATGCAACTAATGAATTAAACTATTTAACAAATCTAAACAATTCTCAAAGACAAAGCGAGCATGATGAGATTAACTCTGCTCCTTCAAGAACTGAAGTTTCTAATGATTTAAATCATGCTAAAGCACTTAATGAAGCTATGCGTCAACTTGAGAATGAAGTTGCTCTTGAAAACAGTGTTAAAAAATTAAGCGACTTTATCAATGAAGATGAAGCGGCACAAAATGAATATAGTAATGCACTTCAAAAAGCTAAAGACATTATTAACGGCGTTCCAAGTAGCACTTTAGATAAAGCTACAATTGAAGATGCTTTATTAGAATTGCAAAATGCTAGAGAAAGTTTACATGGTGAGCAAAAACTTCAAGAGGCTAAAAATCAAGCTGTTGCTGAAATTGATAATTTACAAGCATTAAATCCTGGACAGGTTCTTGCTGAAAAAACATTAGTTAACCAAGCATCAACCAAACCAGAAGTTCAAGAAGCCTTACAAAAAGCAAAAGAACTTAATGAAGCTATGAAAGCACTGAAAACTGAAATAAATAAAAAAGAACAAATCAAGGCTGATAGTAGATATGTAAATGCTGACAGTGGTCTTCAAGCAAATTACAATTCTGCGTTAAATTATGGTTCTCAAATTATTGCAACTACCCAACCACCAGAGCTTAATAAAGATGTAATAAATAGAGCAACTCAAACGATTAAAACTGCTGAAAATAATTTAAATGGGCAATCTAAATTAGCAGAGGCTAAGTCAGACGGAAATCAAAGCATCGAACATTTGCAAGGATTAACACAATCACAAAAAGATAAACAACATGATTTAATTAATCAAGCTCAAACTAAACAACAGGTAGATGATATCGTAAATAACTCTAAACAATTAGATAACTCTATGAATCAACTACAACAAATTGTTAACAATGACAATACAGTAAAACAAAATAGTGATTTCATTAATGAAGATTCCAGCCAACAGGATGCTTATAATCATGCAATTCAAGCAGCAAAAGATTTGATAACTGCTCATCCTACTATCATGGATAAAAATCAAATAGATCAAGCTATTGAAAATATCAAACAAGCACTTAATGATTTACACGGTAGTAATAAACTATCAGAAGATAAAAAAGAAGCTTCAGAACAACTACAAAACCTTAATAGCTTGACGAACGGGCAAAAAGATACGATTTTAAATCATATTTTCAGTGCACCAACAAGAAGCCAAGTAGGAGAAAAAATTGCAAGTGCTAAACAATTAAATAATACAATGAAAGCACTTAGAGATTCTATTGCTGATAATAATGAAATTTTACAAAGTAGTAAGTACTTCAATGAAGATTCTGAACAACAAAATGCTTATAATCAAGCCGTAAATAAAGCTAAAAATATAATTAATGATCAACCAACACCAGTAATGGCAAATGATGAGATTCAAAGTGTCCTAAATGAAGTTAAACAAACTAAAGATAATTTACATGGTGATCAAAAACTTGCTAACGACAAGACAGATGCCCAAGCAACATTAAATGCGTTAAATTACTTAAATCAAGCGCAAAGAGGTAATCTTGAAACTAAAGTTCAAAACTCTAATTCTAGACCAGAAGTACAAAAAGTAGTTCAATTAGCAAATCAACTTAATGATGCGATGAAAAAATTAGATGATGCTTTAACTGGTAATGACGCAATAAAACAAACGAGTAATTATATTAATGAAGATACTTCTCAACAAGTTAACTTTGATGAGTATACAGATAGAGGTAAAAACATAGTTGCTGAACAAACAAATCCAAATATGTCTCCAACTAATATTAACACTATTGCTGATAAAATTACTGAAGCTAAAAATGATTTACATGGCGTACAAAAACTAGAACAAGCTCAACAACAGTCCATCAATACTATTAATCAAATGACTGGTCTAAACCAAGCTCAAAAAGAACAATTAAATCAAGAAATTCAACAAACTCAAACCCGTTCTGAAGTACATCAAGTAATTAATAAAGCACAAGCTTTAAATGATTCAATGAATACTTTACGTCAAAGTATTACTGATGAACATGAAGTTAAACAAACAAGTAACTACATCAATGAAACTGTTGGTAATCAAACTGCATATAACAATGCCGTTGATCGTGTAAAACAAATAATCAATCAAACATCTAATCCAACTATGAATCCTTTAGAGGTGGAACGTGCAACATCAAATGTAAAAACTTCTAAAGATGCACTTCATGGTGAACGTGAATTGAATGACAATAAAAATTCAAAAACTTTTGCAGTCAATCACTTAGATAACCTCAATCAAGCTCAAAAAGAAGCATTAACTCATGAAATTGAACAAGCAACTATAGTTTCACAAGTAAATAATATCTATAACAAAGCGAAAGCTTTAAATAATGATATGAAAAAACTTAAAGATATCGTTGCTCAACAAGATAATGTGAGACAATCAAACAATTATATAAACGAGGATAGTACACCTCAAAATATGTACAACGATACAATTAATCATGCACAATCAATCATTGATCAAGTAGCAAACCCTACGATGTCTCATGACGAAATAGAGAATGCAATCAATAACATAAAGCATGCCATCAATGCACTCGATGGAGAACATAAATTACAACAAGCAAAAGAAAATGCAAACTTATTGATTAATAGTTTAAACGATTTAAATGCACCACAAAGAGATGCCATAAATAGATTGGTTAATGAAGCTCAAACAAGAGAAAAAGTAGCTGAACAACTTCAAAGTGCTCAAGCTTTAAATGACGCTATGAAGCATTTAAGAAACAGCATTCAAAATCAATCATCCGTAAGACAAGAGAGCAAATATATTAATGCAAGTGATGCTAAAAAAGAGCAATATAATCACGCAGTTAGAGAAGTCGAAAATATTATCAATGAACAACATCCAACATTGGATAAAGAAATAATTAAGCAACTAACGGATGCTGTAAATCAAGCGAATAATGACTTAAATGGCGTTGAATTATTAGATGCTGATAAGCAAAACGCACATCAATCGATACCTACATTGATGCACTTAAATCAAGCACAACAAAACGCATTAAATGAAAAAATTAATAACGCAGTTACCAGAGCTAAAGTTGCGGCTATTATTGGCCAAGCAAAAATACTCGATCATGCTATGGAGAATTTAGAAGAAAGTATCAAAGATAAAGAGCAAGTCAAACAGTCAAGTAACTATATTAATGAAGACCCTGATGTTCAAGAAACATACAATAACGCCGTTGATCATGTGACAGAAATACTTAATCAAACAGTAAATCCAACTTTATCTATTGAAGATATAGAGCATGCTATCAACGAAGTTAATCAAGCGAAAAAACAACTCAGAGGTAAACAAAAACTTTATCAAACTATCGATTTAGCTGATAAAGAATTAAGTAAATTGGATGATTTAACATCACAACAAAGCAGTTCAATATCTAATCAAATATATACTGCTAAAACGAGAACAGAAGTTGCCCAAGCAATTGAAAAAGCAAAATCATTAAATCATGCAATGAAAGCACTTAACAAAGTATATAAAAATACAGATAAAGTGTTAGATAGTAGTCGATTCATTAACGAAGATCAACCCGAAAAAGAGGCGTATCAACAAGCTATAAATCACGTTGATTCAATCATTCATAGACAAACAAATCCTGAAATGGATCCAACAGTAATCAATAGCATAACTCATGAACTCGAAACAGCTCAAAATAACTTACATGGTGATCAGAAACTTGCTCATGCACAACAAGATGCCGCTAATGTAATTAATGGTCTAATTCATCTTAATGTTGCTCAACGCGAGGTAATGATAAATGCGAATACAAATGCTACAACACGCGAAAAAGTTGCAAAGAACTTAGATAATGCTCAAGCTCTTGATAAAGCTATGGAAACACTACAACAAGTAGTTGCTCATAAAAATAATATATTGAACGATAGTAAATATTTAAATGAAGATTCAAAATATCAACAACAATACGATCGAGTTGTTGCTGACGCCGAACAACTACTTAATCAGACAACAAATCCAACATTAGAACCTTATAAAATCGATATTGTTAAGGATAATGTCCTAGCTAACGAAAAAATACTATTTGGCGCAGAAAAACTATCATATGACAAATCAAATGCAAATGATGAAATTAAACATATGAATTATCTTAATAATGCACAAAAGCAATCTATAAAAGATATGATTTCTCACGCAGCATTAAGAACTGAAGTTAAACAACTTCTGCAACAAGCTAAAACCCTTGATGAAGCTATGAAATCACTTGAAGATAAAACTCAAGTAGTGATTACAGATACTACTTTGTCTAATTACACTGAAGCTTCAGAGGATAAAAAGGAAAAAGTAGACCAAACTGTATCACATGCTCAAGCAATCATTGATAAAATAAATGGCTCAAATGTAAGTTTAGATCAAGTACGACAAGCACTAGAACAATTAACTCAAGCATCAGAAAACCTCGATGGTGATCAGCGAGTTGAAGAAGCTAAAGTTCATGCTAATCAAACAATTGACCAATTAACACATCTTAATTCATTACAACAACAAACTGCGAAAGAAAGTGTTAAAAACGCAACAAAACTAGAAGAAATCGCTACTGCTAGTAACGATGCTCTGGCATTAAACAAAGTAATGGGTAAATTAGAACAATTCATTAATCATGCTGATTCTGTTGAAAATAGTGATAATTATAGACAAGCCGACGACGACAAAATCATCGCTTATGATGATGCACTAGAACATGGACAAGATATACAAAAATCTAATGCAACCCAAAATGAAGCAAAACAAGCGTTACAACAATTAATAAATGCAGAAACATCGTTAAATGGTTTCGAAAGATTAAATCATGCTAGACCACGAGCTTTAGAATATATTAAATCACTAGAAAAAATAAACAATGCTCAAAAGTCTGCTTTAGAGGATAAAGTAACGCAATCGCATGATTTATTAGAATTAGAACATCTTGTCAACGAGGGCACAAACCTCAATGACATTATGGGTGAATTAGCTAACGCAATCGTTAATAACTATGCTCCAACCAAAGCAAGTATAAATTATATTAACGCCGATAACCTACGCAAAGATAACTTTACTCAAGCTATCAACAATGCACGTGATGCACTCAACAAAACTCAAGGTCAGAACTTAGATTTCAATGCAATTGATACATTTAAAGATGATATATTCAAAACTAAAGATGCACTTAACGGTATTGAACGTTTAACAGCTGCAAAATCAAAAGCAGAAAAACTAATTGATAGTTTAAAATTTATTAATAAAGCTCAATTCACACATGCAAATGATGAAATTATGAATACTAATTCTATTGCACAATTGTCTAGAATCGTGAATCAAGCATTTGATTTAAATGATGCAATGAAATCTTTAAGAGATGAACTTAATAATAAAGCTTTTCCTGTCCAAGCAAGCTCAAATTATATAAATTCAGATGAAGATTTAAAACAACAATTTGACCATGCTTTAAGTAATGCTCGAAAAGTACTTGCAAAAGAAAATGGTAAAAATTTAGATGAAATACAAATTGAGGGACTCAAACAAGTGATTGAGGATACTAAAGATGCTTTAAATGGTATCCAACGTTTATCAAAAGCTAAAGCTAAAGCAATTCAATACGTACAATCTTTATCTTATATCAATGATGCACAGCGTCATATTGCTGAAAATAATATTCACAACTCTGATGATTTATCATCTTTAGCAAATACATTATCTAAAGCTAGTGATTTAGATAATGCAATGAAAGACTTACGAGATACTCTAGAAAGTAATTCAACTTCTGTTCCAAATAGTGTGAATTATATTAATGCTGATAAGAATTTTCAAATTGAATTTGATGAGGCGCTACAACAAGCAAGTGCAACAAGTTCTAAAACTTCAGAAAATCCAGCAACGATTGAAGAAGTATTAGGTCTTAGTCAAGCCATTTACGATACAAAAAATGCATTGAATGGTGAACAACGACTTGCAACTGAGAAGAGCAAAGATCTAAAATTAATAAAAGGATTAAAAGATTTAAATAAAGCACAACTTGAAGATGTCACAAACAAGGTAAATTCAGCAAATACTTTAACAGAGTTATCTCAGCTCACTCAATCAACGTTAAAATTAAACGATAAAATGAAATTATTGAGAGATAAGCTTAAAACCTTAGTAAATCCTGTTAAAGCAAGTTTAAATTATAGAAACGCTGATTATAATTTAAAACGTCAATTTAACAAAGCTTTAAAAGAAGCTAAAGGCATATTAAATAAAAATAGCGGTCCAAATGTCAATATCAATGACATTCAACATCTTTTAACACAAATAGATAATGCTAAAGACCAATTAAATGGTGAACGACGTCTAAAAGAACATCAACAAAAATCTGAAGTATTTATTATTAAAGAATTAGATATACTTAATAATGCTCAAAAAGCTGCAATAATTAATCAGATTAGAGCGTCTAAAGACATTAAAATAATTAATCAAATCGTTGATAATGCAATAGAATTAAATGATGCTATGCAAGGTTTAAAAGAACATGTAGCTCAATTAACAGCAACTACAAAAGACAACATTGAATATTTAAATGCTGATGAAGACCTTAAATTACAATATGATTACGCTATCAACTTAGCGAATAATGTTCTTGACAAAGAAAACGGTACAAATAAAGACGCTAATATCATAATTGGAATGATTCAAAACATGGATGATGCTAGAGCACTTCTAAATGGAATTGAAAGACTTAAAGATGCTCAAACAAAAGCACATAATGACATTAAAGATACGCTCAAACGTCAACTTGATGAAATTGAACACGCTAATGCAACATCAAATTCTAAGGCTCAAGCAAAACAAATGGTAAATGAGGAAGCTAGAAAAGCGTTTTCTAATATTAATCACGCAACATCAAATGATTTAGTTAATCAAGCAAAAGATGAAGGGCAATCTGCAATTGAACACATACATGCAGATGAATTACCTAAAGCGAAACTAGATGCTAATCAAATGATTGACCAAAAAGTTGAAGATATAAATCACTTAATTAGTCAAAATCCAAACTTATCACATGATGAAAAAAATAAACTAATATCTCAAATTAATAAGTTAGTAAATGGAATTAAGGATGAAATTCAACAAGCTATAAACAAACAACAAATAGAAAATGCTACAACAAAACTAGATGAAGTCATTGAAACTACTAAAAAATTAATTATCGCCAAAGCTGAAGCTAAACAAGTGATAAAAGAGTTATCACAAAAGAAACGAGATGCAATAAATAACAACACTGATTTAACACCTTCTCAAAAGGCACATGCTTTAGCAGATATTGATAAAACAGAAAAAGATGCACTTCAACATATCGAAAATTCTAATTCAATTGATGATATCAATAACAATAAAAAGCATGCATTTAATACTTTAGCTCATATCATTATTTGGGATACTGATCAGCAACCATTAGTTTTTGAACTACCTGAATTGAGCCTTCAAAATGCTTTAGTAACAAGTGAGGTGGTTGTTCACAGAGATGAAACTATTTCATTAGAATCTATAATTGGAGCTATGACTTTAACTGATGAACTTAAAGTCAATATTGTTTCATTACCGAACACTGATAAAGTAGCTGATCACCTAACCGCTAAAGTTAAGGTTATTTTAGCTGATGGCTCATATGTCACTGTAAATGTTCCAGTCAAAGTTGTAGAAAAAGAATTACAAATAGCTAAAAAGGATGCTATAAAAACAATTGATGTTCTGGTAAAACAAAAAATCAAAGATATAGATTCTAATAACGAATTAACGTCTACTCAACGTGAAGATGCAAAAGCTGAAATTGAAAGATTGAAAAAGCAAGCCATCGATAAAGTGACTCATTCTAAATCGATTAAAGATATTGAAACAGTAAAACGAACTGATTTTGAAGAAATAGATCAGTTTGATCCTAAACGCTTTACGCTAAATAAAGCTAAAAAGGATATCATTACTGATGTTAATACTCAAATCCAAAATGGTTTCAAAGAAATTGAAACAATAAAAGGTTTAACTTCTAATGAAAAAACTCAGTTTGATAAACAATTAACTGCACTACAAAAAGAATTTTTAGAAAAAGTCGAGCATGCTCATAATTTAGTAGAATTAAATCAATTACAACAAGAGTTTAATAATAGATATAAACATATTTTAAACCAAGCACATTTACTAGGTGAAAAACATATAGCAGAACATAAATTAGGATATGTTGTAGTAAACAAAACTCAGCAAATACTAAATAATCAATCTGCTTCTTACTTTATAAAACAATGGGCACTTGATAGAATTAAAGAAATTCAACTAGAAACGATGAATTCAATTCGTGGTGCGCATACCGTACAAGATGTACACAAAGCATTGTTACAAGGTATAGAGCAAATCTTGAAAGTAAATGTAAGTATTATAAATCAATCTTTCAACGATTCCTTGCATAACTTTAATTATCTTCATTCAAAATTTGATGCTAGATTAAGAGAAAAGGATGTTGCAAACCATATCGTACAAACTGAAACATTCAAAGAAGTTCTAAAAGGAACGGGTGTTGAACCAGGTAAAATCAACAAAGAAACACAGCAACCAAAACTTCATAAGAATGATAATGATAGCCTATTCAAACATTTAGTTGATAATTTCGGCAAAACTGTAGGTGTTATTACATTAACTGGTTTACTTTCTAGTTTCTGGTTAGTTTTGGCTAAAAGACGTAAAAAAGAAGAAGAAGAAAAACAATCGATAAAAAATCATCACAAAGATATTCGTCTTTCAGATACTGATAAAATAGATCCAATTGTAATAACTAAGCGTAAAATAGATAAAGAAGAACAAATTCAAAACGATGACAAACATTCAATTCCAGTTGCTAAACATAAGAAATCTAAAGAAAAGCAATTGAGTGAAGAGGATATTCATTCAATCCCCGTCGTTAAGCGTAAACAAAACAGTGATAACAAAGATACAAAACAGAAGAAAGTTACTTCTAAAAAGAAGAAAACGCCTCAATCAACTAAAAAAGTTGTAAAAACCAAAAAGCGTTCTAAAAAGTAAAATATATCTTTAACACAGAACAAGCCCGGGACTTAATGTCCCAGGCTTGTTTTTTGTTAACCATCGATAATTCAGTACAAACATATTATAATAAGCTTTTCAAAGCCGAAATCTTATTGGTAAGGTTGAACAAACAATTAAATACGTAACATATCATATTAACACTTTAGATTATTATGATGTAAGTTTGTATAGTGTTTGTTGAGCAAGTTGATTCGCTTCTTTATTTTGCTTTCGTGGAATCCATCTCACAAACATCAAATCAAAACTTTGCTCTAAGATTTCTATGTTTTCAAAATAAACTTTAAACTTAGCATTTTTAACTTTACCTTGCATCATACTATCTTCAATTAATTTTGAATCAGTAAAAAGTAACGCGTTAGATACTTTTAATTCGCGTGCATGTTCCAAAGCGTGTAACATTGCTGCCCATTCTGCACTATGATTATCCATTTTACCTAAATCATGGGTAAATGTATATCTTTGTGAATTTTCTTTAATAATAATCGCACAAGCACTTCGGCCGGGATTTCCTTTAGTCGCAGCATCAAAATGTATTTTAGCCATTACTTTTACTCCTCTTCAGAATTGTCTACTCACTAAAATGTATCTATTCTATTGTATCAAACTAAAAAGACAAAGCACTAAAAATTAAATCAAAAACAAACAGAACCTAAGATAACATATATACTTCAGGTTCTGCTAACAAATAGGGCATTGATGTCTAAATTTAGCCCTTATATTAAGATTTATTTAACTTTGGTCGTAGGTCCTATCATTGAGAATTTTGCTCGAAAATTCTACGGACAAACCAAATTGAATTTCGAAGCTAGTTCAGCACATGGAACTCTGATTCGCTTTTGTATATCTATATTTCTGATACAATAAATATCAATACCCATTATCTAGTTGTTCTATCTTTCCTTTTCGATATAGTGACTTAGCGATATATCCAAATGGTACATTAAAAATAGTTGACACTAGTTTTAACAAGTAAGTGGTAATAAATATTTCAAAAACAGCAGTACCAGGCATAGTACCAATAAAAGCAATTGAAACAAATAAACCGGTATCAATGATAGAACTTAAAATGGTACTACCATATGCTCTAATAAAAAAGGTCTTATCAGAGCTAAATATCTTTTTAATCATACTGAATATAAATACATCAATATGTTGGCCTATGATATAAGCAATAATGGAACCTATAGCAATTCTAGGCACTAAATCAAAAATCATTTTTAATGAGTTTTGCGCATTGTCTACTGGGGCAGGAATAAAATGCAATGACATTTGCATGACTATAATCATTACTAAGGTAGAAGAGAAACCAAGCCACACCGCTCTTTTAGCAACTTTACGACCATAGATGTCATTTAATATATCAGTAGCTAAATATATAGAAGCAAACATGACATTTCCAAGTGTAGCCGTAATACCAAAAATATGAACCGCTTTTATGACCTGTATATTAGCGATAATCGTTCCTATTGCTACCCAAGCAATTAGTCCTTGTTTACCAAAACAGCGATACATCAGTACCATTAAAGCGAATGTAACAATAAATGACGCAATACCAAATATTTCATTATACATATAACTTTCCTCCTAAATTTTGTTAAAGCGGGTGTTTAGAAACCGCCAAAATTAACTATACTATTTTACTTAAAATTCATCTTTAATGCAATGCTAAAAAAGAAGAGTAAATAAATAATAACTTAAACAAATGTCTAAGTTATCAGTTTTCTCAAAACTAAAATTGATTATTTCAAATTCCCAACTTATAAATGCTATAATACAAACATGTGAAATGGGTATAAATATAAATAGTCTATAGCTAAGGGAAGTGAAAGCTATACTCACTAATACAGAACAACAAGCAATTCAACACATCGACCAATTGATGAATACTTATTGTCACCAATGTCCATTAAAAAAGCACAATAGAAAAACTCACGGTAAAACACAAGCACATCATTTTTGTATAAATGAATGTACGGTCGGTAAACAAATTAAACAAATTGGTAATGAGTTACAATAGGAGGATGTCACATGGAGATTATAGCAATTTCAGAAACACCTAATCATAATACAATGAAAGTTTCGTTGAGTGAACCACGTCAAGATAACTCATCTACAACATATACTGCCGCTCAAGAAGGTCAACCTGAATTTATTAATCGATTATTTGAAATAGAAGGTGTTAAATCAATATTCTATGTTTTGGATTTTATATCAATTGATAAAGAAGATAACGCTAACTGGAATGAATTATTACCACAAATAGAAAACACGTTCGCTAAAAGCAATTAATTTTCTATATAGTACAATTAGAAACAATTATTAGTAGAGGAGCATTTTATGATGAATGGATACGAAGCTTATATGAAAGAACTTGCACAACAAATGAGAGCTGAATTAACAGACAATGGATTCACAAGTCTTGAAACGAGTGATGACGTCAATCAGTATATGCAAAATATAGATAATGATGATACAACATTTGTTGTAATCAACTCAACATGCGGTTGCGCTGCAGGATTAGCACGTCCAGCAGCTGTTGCAGTTGCAGAGCAAAATGAAGTGAAACCAGATCATAAAGTAACTGTATTTGCTGGTCAAGATAAAGAAGCAACACAAACAATGAGAGATTACATCCAACAAGTTCCTTCAAGTCCCTCATACGCATTATTTAAAGGTCAACATTTAGTTCATTTTATACCTCGCGAACATATTGAAGGGCGCGACATCAATGATATAGCTATGGATTTAAAAGATGCTTTTGATGATAATTGTCAATAAACTTAATATTGTCTAATAAGATAGCTATGTCAAAGAATCACTAAAAGTAATATCATTCACAAGAGTGGGACAGTCGATTCAACATGAATTCTGTCCTATTTTTTATTTTCAATTACAACCATACTTATATCAAATATAATTGTTCTTTAACTAATTCTATTTGATTATTTTCTCTACCAACGATTACGTAAAAAATTGAGGTGCATCATTCATGTTTTTAGCTTGGAATGAAATAAAAAGAAATAAAATTAAATTCAGTTTAGTCATTGGCATATTAGTACTTATAAGTTATTTATTATTCCTACTGTCAGGACTTGCAAACGGCCTTATTAAAATGAATACTGAAGGTATAGAAAAGTGGAATGCAGACGCTATCATATTAAAAAAAGATGCTAATCAAACCGTAGAGCAATCCTTATTCAATATATCCAAAGTACAAAATACTTATGAAAAATCAACCACATTAAAACAACAAGGAGTTATTATCTCAAACCATCATCGGGAAGAAAATGCGTTACTTTTTGGCGTTACACACAAATCATTTTTAATTCCGCCTATAATTAAAGGTCATCAAGTTGAAAGTTCAAATGAAATAGTCATTGATCAAACATTAGCTGATAAGGGGTTCAAAATAGGTGACATCTTATCTTTATCTCAATCAGACGAAAAGCTAAAAGTGGTAGGTATTGTAGAAAGTGCTAAATATAATGCTTCACCCGTGCTATTCTCTAATAATCAAACCATTGAGAAACTTAATCCCAAATTATCAAAAGATAAAACAAATGCTATAGTAATCAAAGACTCAAATTGGAAAAATCATAAACTTAACAAAGATTTAGAAAGCATTTCAATATCGCAGTTTATTAAAAATCTTCCTGGCTATAAAGCTCAAAATTTAACTTTGAACTTTATGATCGTTTTCTTATTTATAATTTCAGCAACAGTAATTGGCGTATTCTTATATGTTATAACACTCCAAAAAACACACTTATTTGGTGTACTTAAAGCACAAGGCTTTACCAACGGCTATTTAGCAAAAATGGTTTTTGCTCAAACTTTCATATTATCTTTAATTGGAACAATCATAGGATTTCTCTTAACACTATTAACAGGTACATTTTTACCGCCTGTCGTTCCAATTCATTTTAATTTATTAACGATGTTGATATATGGAATTGTTCTTATCATTATTTCTTTATTAGGCAGTCTATTTTCTGTTCTGTCTATAATAAAAATAAATCCACTTAAAGCAATTGGATAGAAAGGAATCATAAACATGTTAGAGTTCAAACAAGTGAGCAAATCTTTCAGAGATGGCAATCAAATGATTCAGGCAGTAAAGCCTACCGATTTAAAAATAATTCAGGGGGAACTGATTGCTATCGTGGGACCTTCAGGTTCAGGAAAAAGTACATTTTTAACTATGGCTGGCGCCTTACAAAGACCTACGTCAGGAAATATTTACATCAATAACAAAAATATATCAATATTATCTGAAAAACAGTTATCTCAAATAAGAATTAACGAAATAGGTTTTATATTACAATCGACGAATCTCGTGCCTTTTTTAACAATCGAACAACAATTCAAACTTCTTAGTAAATATAAAAAAGATACATTAAGTGAAGATGCATATCAAAAGTTGGTTAAACAGCTAAATTTATCAGATATTACCAATCAATTACCAAATCAAATATCTGGCGGTCAAAAACAGCGTGTGGCAATAGCTAAAGCTATTTACACAAACCCATCAATCATACTAGCAGATGAACCTACCGCTTCACTAGATACGAATAATGCAATGGCTGTAATGAAAATACTTCAAAAACAAACGAAAGAAAGAAATAAAACATGTGTGATTGTTACTCATGATGAACGTTTAACTCATTTTTGTGATAAAACATATTTCATGGAGGATGGAGTTCTTTCACTCCAATAGAAATAAAACATTCACAATTACTTGCATTTCATATTTGAAAATCCCGAGTCAACATTTGTTGTGACTCGGTTTTTTTATAAAACAACAGTCCATTGAATCTTTAAAAATATTATGTAAGAAAAACTCAAATTCATATTGTCAAGATTGAACAATCAATTCAACACCTTCCTGTTTATTAACTTGTTTTATATGAGATATTTTACATAAAAGGTTTAAAATTTTATAAACTCAAAACCCTCTCT
>OKEI01000120.1_pt1 | contig 22406 bp, 12 predicted proteins | sample 1613761 | NCBI WGS metagenome assembly OKEI01 (sample SAMN04436875, study PRJEB24849) | human gut metagenome | biome: human gut; feature: NICU; material: stool | host: Homo sapiens | place: USA: Saint Louis, MO | collected 2011-11-15
AGAGCATCTGACTTTTAATCAGAGGGTCAGAGGTTCGAATCCTCTATGGCTCACTACTTGCACTTTCCATTTTTGGGAAGTGCTTTTTTTATGAAGTAATAAGATAAACAGATTATATGTGTAGCTATTGCTTGATAATGGTAAGCGCATACATTATTCTTTAATTACATAGAGCAAAGGGGGACGCTTATGACAAAGACAAAAGCAATTGATATTATAGGTGCACCATCAACATTTGGACAAAGAAAATTAGGTGTTGATTTAGGACCAACAGCAATTAGATATGCTGGATTAATTTCAAGATTAAAGCAATTAGACCTTGATGTATATGACAAGGGGGATATTAAGGTACCTGTTGTGAACATTGAAAAAATTCATAGTGAACAAAAAGGATTAAGAAATTATGATGAAATTATAGATGTTAATCAAAAATTAAATAAAGAGGTTTCAGCATCAATTGAAAATAACAGATTTCCTCTAGTTCTTGGTGGAGATCATTCTATTGCGGTAGGTTCAGTATCAGCAATAAGTAAACATTATAATAATTTAGGTGTTATTTGGTATGATGCACATGGTGATTTAAATATACCTGAAGAGTCACCAAGTGGAAATATTCATGGTATGCCTCTAAGGATTTTGACAGGCGAAGGTCCCAAAGAACTTTTAGAATTAAATAGTAATGTAATCAAGCCAGAAAACATCGTACTAATTGGTATGAGAGATTTAGATAAAGGTGAAAGACAATTTATCAAAGATCATAATATTAAAACATTTACTATGTCAGATATTGATAAATTGGGGATAAAGGAAGTAATTGAAAATACAATAGAATATTTGAAGTCACGCAATGTTGATGGCGTTCATTTATCTTTAGATGTTGATGCTTTAGATCCGCTTGAAACGCCAGGCACTGGTACTAGAGTTTTGGGTGGTCTTAGTTATAGAGAAAGCCATTTTGCATTGGAATTACTGCATCAATCACATTTAATTTCCTCAATGGATTTAGTTGAAGTAAATCCATTGATTGACAGTAATAATCATACTGCTGAACAAGCGGTTTCATTAGTTGGAACATTTTTTGGTGAAACTTTATTATAAATAAATGATTTGTAGTGTATAAAGTATATTTTGCTTTTTGCACTACTTTTTTTAATTCACTAAAATGATTAAGAGTAGTTATAATCTTTAAAATAAATTTTTTCTATTTAAATATATGTTCGTATGACAGTGATGTAAATGATTGGTATAATGGGTATTATGGAAAAATATTACCCGGAGGAGATGTTATGGATTTTTCCAACTTTTTTCAAAACCTCAGTACGTTAAAAATTGTAACGAGTATCCTTGATTTACTGATAGTTTGGTATGTACTTTATCTTCTCATCACGGTCTTTAAGGGAACTAAAGCGATACAATTACTTAAAGGGATATTAGTAATTGTTATTGGTCAGCAGATAAGTATGATATTGAACTTGACTGCAACATCTAAATTATTCGATATCGTTATTCAATGGGGGGTATTAGCTTTAATAGTAATATTCCAACCAGAAATTAGACGTGCGTTAGAACAACTTGGTAGAGGTAGCTTTTTAAAACGCTATACTTCTAATACGTATAGTAAAGATGAAGAGAAATTGATTCAATCGGTTTCAAAGGCTGTGCAATATATGGCTAAAAGACGTATAGGTGCATTAATTGTCTTTGAAAAAGAAACAGGTCTTCAAGATTATATTGAAACAGGTATTGCAATGGATTCAAATATTTCGCAAGAACTTTTAATTAATGTCTTTATACCTAACACACCTTTACATGATGGTGCAATGATTATTCAAGGCACGAAGATTGCAGCAGCAGCAAGTTATTTGCCATTGTCTGATAGTCCTAAGATATCTAAAAGTTTGGGTACAAGACATAGAGCTGCGGTTGGTATTTCAGAAGTATCTGATGCATTTACCGTTATTGTATCTGAAGAAACTGGTGATATTTCGGTAACATTTGATGGAAAATTACGACGAGACATTTCAAACGAAATTTTTGAAGAGTTGCTTGCTGAACATTGGTTTGGCACACGCTTTCAAAAGAAAGGTGTGAAATAATATGCTAGAAAGTAAATGGGGCTTGAGATTTATTGCCTTTCTTTTGGCATTGTTTTTCTTTTTATCTGTTAACAATGTTTTTGGAAATATCTTTAACACTGGTAATCTTGGTCAAAAGTCTAGTAAAACGATTCAAGATGTACCCGTTGAAATTCTTTATAACACTAAAGATTTGCATTTAACAAAAGCGCCTGAAACAGTTAATGTGACTATTTCAGGACCACAATCAAAGATAATAAAAATTGAAAATCCAGAAGATTTAAGAGTAGTGATTGATTTATCAAATGCTAAAGCTGGAAAATATCAAGAGAAGTATCAAGTTAAAGGGTTAGCTGATGACATTCATTATTCTGTAAAACCTAAATTAGCAAATATTACGCTTGAAAACAAAGTAACTAAAAAGATGACAGTTCAACCTGATGTAAGTCAGAGTGATATTGATCCACTTTATAAAATTACAAAGCAAGAAGTTTCACCACAAACAGTTAAAGTAACAGGTGGAGAAGAACAATTGAATGATATCGCTTATTTAAAAGCCACTTTTAAAACTAATAAAAAGATTAATGGTGACACAAAAGATGTCGCAGAAGTAACGGCTTTTGATAAAAAACTGAATAAATTAAATGTATCGATTCAACCTAATGAAGTGAATTTACAAGTTAAAGTAGAGCCTTTTAGCAAAAAGGTTAAAGTAAATGTTAAACAGAAAGGTAGTTTAGCAGATGATAAAGAGTTAAGTTCGATTGATTTAGAAGATAAAGAAATTGAAATCTTCGGTAGTCGAGATGACTTACAAAATATAAGCGAAGTTGATGCAGAAGTAGATTTAGATGGTATTTCAGAATCAACTGAAAAGACTGTAAAAATCAATTTACCAGAACATGTCACTAAAGCACAACCAAGTGAAACGAAGGCTTATATAAATGTAAAATAAATAGCTAAATTAAAGGAGAGTAAACAATGGGAAAATATTTTGGTACAGACGGAGTAAGAGGTGTCGCAAACCAAGAACTAACACCTGAATTGGCATTTAAATTAGGAAGATACGGTGGCTATGTTCTAGCACATAATAAAGGTGAAAAACACCCACGTGTACTTGTAGGTCGCGATACTAGAGTTTCAGGTGAAATGTTAGAATCAGCATTAATAGCTGGTTTGATTTCAATTGGTGCAGAAGTGATGCGATTAGGGATTATTTCAACACCAGGTGTTGCATATTTAACACGCGATATGGGTGCAGAGTTAGGTGTAATGATTTCAGCCTCTCATAATCCAGTTGCAGATAATGGTATTAAATTCTTTGGATCAGATGGTTTTAAACTATCAGATGAACAAGAAAATGAAATTGAAGCATTATTGGATCAAGAAAACCCAGAATTACCAAGACCAGTTGGCAATGATATTGTACATTATTCAGATTACTTTGAAGGGGCACAAAAATATTTGAGCTATTTAAAATCAACAGTAGATGTTAACTTTGAAGGTTTGAAAATTGTTTTAGATGGTGCAAATGGTTCAACATCATCATTAGCGCCATTCTTATTTGGTGATTTAGAAGCAGATACTGAAACAATTGGATGTAGTCCTGATGGATATAATATCAATGAGAAATGTGGCTCTACACATCCTGAAAAATTAGCTGAAAAAGTAGTTGAAACTGAAAGTGATTTTGGGTTAGCATTTGACGGCGATGGAGACAGAATCATAGCAGTAGATGAGAATGGTCAAATCGTTGACGGTGACCAAATTATGTTTATTATTGGTCAAGAAATGCATAAAAATCAAGAATTGAATAATGACATGATTGTTTCTACTGTTATGAGTAATTTAGGTTTTTACAAAGCGCTTGAACAAGGAGGAATTAAATCTAATAAAACTAAAGTTGGCGACAGATATGTAGTAGAAGAAATGCGTCGCGGTAATTATAACTTAGGTGGAGAACAATCTGGACATATCGTTATGATGGATTACAATACAACTGGTGATGGTTTATTAACTGGTATTCAATTAGCTTCTGTAATAAAAATGACTGGTAAATCACTAAGTGAATTAGCTGGACAAATGAAAAAATATCCACAATCATTAATTAACGTACGCGTAACAGATAAATATCGTGTTGAAGAAAATGTTGACGTTAAAGAAGTTATGACTAAAGTAGAAGTAGAAATGAATGGAGAAGGTCGAATTTTAGTAAGACCTTCTGGAACAGAACCATTAGTTCGTGTCATGGTTGAAGCAGCAACTGATGAAGATGCTGAAAGATTTGCACAACAAATAGCTAATGTGGTTCAAGATAAAATGGGATTAGATAAATAAATACTGTATTACAAATAAGCCGATGCGTATGCATCGGTTTTTTTGTGTTTCTAGAAATAATTTATAGTACAAACGTAAAATGATATAAATAAAATAAAAACAAAGTAATCAATATGTAATATAAAATACACTGGTACTCAATATATAATGATGATAAAATTAATTTTAATTAGATAGAGTTGCTTTGTGTTTTTAACGCAGATGCTACTACTTATCTTAACAGTTGATTAAGTGAAATCATTTAACAGCGAGAATAATCAACCAGGAGGATGACTTAATGAATTTATTCAGACAACAAAAATTTAGTATCAGAAAATTTAATGTCGGTATTTTTTCAGCTTTAATTGCCACTGTTACTTTTATATCTACTAACCCGACAACAGCGTCTGCAGCAGAGCAAAATCAGCCTGCACAAAATCAACCAGCACAACCAGCTGATGCCAATACACAGCCTAACGCAAATGCTGGTGCTCAAGCTAATCCTGCAGCACAGCCAGCTGCACCTGCCAACCAAGGACAACCAGCAGCACAACCAGCAAACCAAGGTGGACAGGCTAATCCAGCAGGAGGAGCAGCACAACCAGCTGGACAAGGTAATCAAGCTGATCCGAATAACGCTGCACAAGCACAACCTGGAAATCAAGCAGCACCGGCAAACCAAGCAGGTCAAGGAAATAACCAAGCAACACCTAATAATAATGCAACACCGGCAAATCAAACACAGCCAGCGAATGCTCCAGCAGCAGTGCAACCAGCAGCACCTGTAGCAGCAAACGCACAAACTCAAGATTCAAATGCTAGCAATACTGGTGAAGGCAGTATTAATACGACATTAACATTTGATGATCCTGCCATATCAACAGATGAGAATAGACAGGATCCAACTGTAACTGTTACAGATAAAGTAAATGGTTATTCATTAATTAACAACGGTAAGATTGGTTTCGTTAACTCAGAATTAAGACGAAGCGATATGTTTGATAAGAATAACCCTCAAAACTATCAAGCTAAAGGAAACGTGGCTGCATTAGGTCGTGTGAATGCAAATGATTCTACAGATCATGGTAACTTTAACGGTATTTCAAAAACTGTAAATGTAAAACCAGATTCAGAATTAATTATTAACTTTACTACTATGCAAACGAATAGTAAGCAAGGTGCAACAAATTTAGTTATTAAAGATGCTAAGAAAAATACTGAATTAGCAACTGTAAATGTTGCTAAGACTGGTACTGCACATTTATTTAAAGTACCAACTGATGCTGATCGTTTAGATTTACAATTTATTCCTGACAATACAGCAGTTGCTGATGCTTCAAGAATTACAACAAATAAAGATGGTTATAAATACTATTCATTCATTGATAATGTAGGTCTATTCTCAGGATCACATTTATATGTCAAAAATAGAGATTTAGCACCGAAAGCAACTAACAATAAAGAATATACTATTAATACTGAAATCGGTAACAATGGTAATTTTGGTGCTTCATTAAAAGCAGATCAATTTAAATATGAAGTAACATTACCACAAGGTGTAACTTACGTTAATGATTCATTAACTACAACATTCCCTAATGGTAATGAAGACAGTACAGTATTGAAAAATATGACTGTTAATTATGATCAAAATGCAAATAAAGTTACATTTACAAGCCAAGGTGTGACAACGGCACGTGGTACACACACTAAAGAAGTTTTATTCCCAGATAAATCTTTAAAATTATCATATAAAGTTAATGTTGCGAATATCGATACACCTAAAAATATTGATTTTAATGAAAAATTAACATATCGTACTGCTTCAGATGTTGTAATTAATAATGCGCAACCAGAAGTTACACTAACTGCAGATCCATTTTCAGTAGCGGTTGAAATGAACAAAGATGCGTTGCAACAACAAGTAAACTCACAAGTTGATAATAGTCATTACACAACAGCATCAATTGCAGAATACAATAAACTTAAACAACAAGCAGACACTATTTTAAATGAAGATGCGAATCACGTTGAAACTGCAAATCGTGCATCTCAAGCGGATATTGACGGTTTAGTAACTAAATTACAAGCTGCATTAATTGATAATCAAGCAGCAATTGCTGAATTAGATGCTAAAGCTCAAGAAAAGGTTACAGCAGCACAACAAAGTAAAAAAGTTACGCAAGATGAAGTTGCAGCGCTTGTGACTAAAATTAACAATGATAAAAATAATGCAATCGCAGAAATTAATAAACAAACAACATCACAAGGTGTCACAACTGAAAAAGATAATGGTATCGCAGTGTTAGAACAAGATGTGATTACACCAACAGTTAAACCTCAAGCGAAACAAGATATTATCCAAGCAGTTACAACTCGTAAACAACAAATTAAAAAGTCAAATGCATCATTACAAGATGAAAAAGATGTAGCAAATGATAAAATTGGTAAAATTGAAACAAAGGCAATTAAAGATATTGATGCAGCAACAACAAATGCACAAGTAGAAGCCATTAAAACAAAAGCAATCAATGATATTAATCAAACTGCACCTGCAACAACAGCCAAAGCAGCAGCTCTTGAAGAATTTGATGAAGTTGTACAAGCACAAATTGATCAAGCACCTTTAAATCCTGATACAACAAATGAAGAAGTAGCGGAAGCTATTGAACGTATTAATGCAGCTAAAGTTTCTGGTGTTAAAGCAATTGAAGCGACAACGACTGCACAAGATTTAGAAAGAGTTAAAAACGAAGAAATCTCAAAAATTGAAAATATTACTGACTCTACGCAAACAAAAATGGATGCCTATAATGAAGTTAAACAAGCTGCAACAGCTAGAAAAGCTCAAAATGCTACAGTTTCAAATGCAACAAATGAAGAAGTAGCAGAAGCTGATGCAGCAGTAGATGCAGCTCAAAAGCAAGGTTTACATGACATCCAAGTTGTTAAATCAAAACAGGAAGTTGCTGATACAAAATCAAAAGTATTAGATAAAATCAATGCAATTCAAACACAAGCAAAAGTTAAACCTGCAGCTGATACGGAAGTAGAAAACGCATATAATACACGTAAACAAGAAATTCAAAATAGCAATGCTTCAACTACAGAAGAAAAACAAGCTGCATATACAGAATTAGATACTAAAAAGCAAGAAGCAAGAACAAATCTTGATGCTGCAAATACAAACAGTGATGTAACAACAGCTAAAGACAATAGTATTGCTGCAATTAATCAAGTTCAAGCTGCCACAACTAAGAAATCGGATGCAAAAGCGGAAATCGCTCAAAAAGCAAGTGAACGTAAAACAGCAATTGAAGCAATGAATGATTCGACTACTGAAGAACAACAAGCAGCGAAAGACAAAGTGGATCAAGCAGTAGTTACTGCAAACGCTGATATAGATAATGCTGCAGCAAACAATGATGTGGATAATGCAAAAACTACAAATGAAGCTACAATCGCAGCCATTACACCTGATGCAAATGTTAAACCAGCAGCAAAACAAGCAATTGCAGATAAAGTACAAGCTCAAGAAACAGCAATTGATGGAAATAACGGCTCAACAACTGAAGAAAAAGCAGCTGCTAAACAACAAGTTCAAACTGAAAAAACAACAGCTGATGCCGCAATAGATGCAGCACATACAAATGCGGAAGTTGAAGCGGCTAAAAAAGCAGCAATTGCTAAAATTGAAGCGATTCAGCCAGCAACAACAACTAAAGATAATGCGAAAGAAGCAATTGCTACGAAAGCGAATGAACGTAAAACAGCAATCGCTCAAACGCAAGACATTACTGCTGAAGAAATTGCAGCGGCTAATGCGGACGTAGATAATGCTGTGACACAAGCAAATAGCAACATTGAAGCTGCTAATAGTCAAAATGATGTAGACCAAGCGAAAACGACAGGTGAAAATGGTATTGATCAAGTAACACCAACAGTTAATAAAAAAGCAACTGCACGTAATGAAATCACAGCAATTTTAAATAACAAATTGCAAGAGATTCAAGCTACGCCAGATGCAACAGATGAAGAAAAACAAGCAGCTGATGCTGAAGCAAATACTGAAAATGGTAAAGCAAATCAAGCCATTTCAGCAGCAACTACTAACGCACAAGTTGATGAAGCTAAAGCAAATGCAGAAGCAGCGATTAATGCGGTAACACCAAAAGTTGTGAAGAAACAAGCGGCTAAAGATGAAATTGATCAATTACAAGCAACGCAAACAAATGTTATCAATAATGATCAGAACGCTACAACAGAAGAAAAAGAAGCAGCTATTCAACAATTAGCAACAGCAGTTACAGACGCGAAAAATAATATTACAGCTGCAACTGATGATAATGGTGTAGATCAGGCGAAAGACGCTGGAAAGAATTCAATTCAAAGCACGCAACCAGCAACAGCGGTTAAATCAAATGCTAAAAATGATGTTGATCAAGCTGTGACAACTCAAAATCAAGCAATTGATAATACAACTGGTGCTACAACTGAAGAGAAAAATGCAGCAAAAGATTTAGTTTTAAAAGCTAAAGAAAAAGCGTATCTAGATATCTTAAATGCACAAACAACTAATGATGTTACGCAAATTAAAGATCAAGCAGTTACTGATATTCAAGGTATTACTGCGGATACAACAATTAAAGATGTTGCGAAAGATGAATTAGCAACAAAAGCAAACGAACAAAAAGCGCTTATTGCACAAACTGCAGATGCGACTACTGAAGAAAAAGAACAAGCAAATCAACAAGTAGACGCACAATTAACACAAGGTAATCCAAATATTGAAAATGCACAGTCAATCGATGATGTAAACACTGCAAAAGATAATGCAATTCAAGCAATTGACCCAATTCAAGCATCAACAGATGTTAAAACGAATGCAAGAGCTGAATTGCTAACTGAAATGCAAAATAAAATAACTGAAATTCTTAGTGATAATACGACTACAAATGAAGAAAAAGGAAAAGATATAGAACCAGTTAGAGCAACATATGAAGAAGGTTTAAACAATATAAATACAGCAAATACAACAGGTGATGTAACTACTGCTAAAGACACAGCGGTACAAAAAGTTCAACAACTTCATGCAAATCCTGTTAAGAAGCCAGCAGGTAAAACTGCTTTAGATCAAGCAGCAGCTGATAGAAAAACACAAATCGAACAAACACCAAATACGTCACAACAAGAAATTAACGATGCAAAACAAGAAGTTGATGCAGCGTTAAATCAAGCGAAAACAAATGTCGATCAATCATCAACAAATGAATATGTTGATAATGCAGTTAAAGAAGGAAAAGCTAAAATTAATGCAGTTAAAACATTTAGTGAGTACAAAAAAGATGCTTTAGCTAAGATTGAAGCTGCATATAATTCAAAAGTAAACGAAGCGGATAACTCTAACGCATCGACTTCAAGTGAAATTGCTGAAGCGAAACAAAAACTTGCTGAATTAAAACAAACAGCGGATCAAAATGTTAATCAAGCTACTTCTAAAGATGACATTGAAGTTCAAATCCATAATGACTTAGATAATATTAACGATTACACAATTCCAACAGGTAAAAAAGAATCAGCTACAACAGATTTATATGCTTATGCAGATCAGAAGAAAAATAATATTTCAGCTGACACTAATGCAACACAAGATGAAAAGCAACAAGCAATTAAGCAAGTTGACCAAAATGTTCAAACTGCATTAGAAAGCATTAATAATGGTGTGGATAATGGTGACGTTGATGATGCATTAACACAAGGTAAAGCAGCAATTGATGCTATTCAAGTAGATGCTACTGTTAAACCTAAAGCGAACCAAGCTATTGAAGTTAAAGCAGAAGATACGAAAGAATCTATTGATCAAAGTGACCAGTTAACTGCTGAAGAAAAAACTGAAGCATTAGCAATGATTAAACAAATTACAGATCAAGCTAAACAAGGTATTACTGATGCAACAACAACTGCTGAAGTTGAAAAAGCGAAAGCTCAAGGACTTGAAGCATTTGATAACATTCAAATCGACTCAACAGAAAAACAAAAAGCTATCGAAGAATTAGAAACTGCACTAGACCAGATTGAAGCAGGTGTAAATGTCGACGCTGATGCTACAACTGAAGAAAAAGAAGCGTTTACGAATGCTTTAGAAGACATTTTATCAAAAGCAACTGAAGATATTTCTGATCAAACTACAAATGCAGAAATCGCTACTGTCAAAAATAGTGCGCTTGAACAACTTAAAGCACAACGTATTAATCCAGTAGTTAAGAAAAATGCTTTGGAAGCAATTAGAGAAGTGGTTAACAAGCAAATAGAAATAATTAAAAATGCAGATGCAGATGCATCGGCGAAAGAAATTGCACGTACAGATTTAGGTAGATATTTTGACAGATTTGCTGATAAATTAGATAAAACACAAACAAATACAGAAGTTGCTGAATTACAAAATGTAACGATACCTGCAATTGAAGCGATTGTGCCTCAGAATGATCCAGATGCTAATGATACTAATAATGGTACAGATAATAATGATGCAACAGCAAATTCAAATGCTAATGCAACACCAGAAAATACTGGACAACCTAACGTATCTGAGACGACAGATAGTGGCAAAGCAGACGCTTCTCCGACAACACCAAACAATAGTGATGCGGCAACTGGTGGAACAACAGCAACAACAGCAACTGATGATGCAAATGATAAACCGCAAGCTAATAACAATTCTAGTGCAGATGCATCAACAAACAGTCCGACAATGGATAACGATGTAACTAGCAAACCAGAAGTAGAATCAACTAATAACGGCACAACTGATAAACCTGCAACAGAAACAGATAATGCAACGCCAGCAGAAAGCACAACAAATAACAATAGTACAACTACAGCAACAAACGAGAAATCAACAGGATCAACAGCAACGGCTCCAACAACTGCGAGCACAGAAGCAGCATCATCTCCTGATAGCAAAGATAATGCATCTGTAAATGATTCAAAACAAAATGCTGAAGTAAATAATAGTGCTGAATCTCAATCAACTAATGGCAAGGTTGCACAACCAAAATCTGAAAATAAAGATAAGGCAGAAAAAGATGGTAGAGATTCAACAAATCAAAGTATGGTTGAATCAACAACTGAAACATTGCCTTCAGCAGACATAACAGAACCAAATGTACCTTCTAATACATCAAAAGATAAAGAAGAAAGTACGACAAATCAAACTGATGCAGGACAACTTAAGTCTGAAACTAACGTTGCATCTAACGAAGCAGATAAATCGCCAAGCAAAGCTGATACTGAAGTTTCGAATAAACCATCAACATCTGCATCTTCTGAAGCAAAAGATAAAATGACTTCAACTAATGTTAGCCAAAAAGATGATACGGCAACAGCAGATACTAATGATACGCAAACATCAGTTGGCCCAGTTGCAAACAATAAAGCTACGCAAAACGACGGTGCCAATGCATCTCCAGCTACAGTTTCAAATGGTAGTCATAGTATGCATCAAGATATGCTTAATGTAACTAAGCCTGAAGTAAACAAAGCAAATGCAAAATCAGACCAACAAGGAAAAGTTAATAAGCCTAAACAACAAGCTAAAACATTACCAGATACTGGTATGTCACATAATGACGATTTACCATATGCTGAATTAGCTCTAGGTGCAGGTATGGCATTCTTAATTAGAAGATTCACTAAGAAAGACCAACAAACTGAAGAATAAAATTTATTCAAGAATGTGAACATCTAGTTATTTCATAGGGAAATATTCCTTACTAAGTAACCAAGTCTAACAGTTAATATGAATTTGTTTTAGTAATGACCAATAGCCATTGAATAGGTGGCTGTGGCTCGAAAATAAAACAAATTATTAACGCAAAAATACTCCTTTCATACATAACACAAGTTAAGTGTCTATGTTGAAGGGAGTATTTTTTATGTTCAGAAATTTAATATTGTTAATTCAACGGAACTACTACATTATTACTGATTGTTAACGAATAACGTTGGAAACTTCTTGTTTCAAACAAAGCTCAATAAATTATGAAAGTGAATTGTACGCTTCAATTATATCATCGGCTAAGCCATCGTCAACTTTAGCATATTCGCTTAAAAACGCTTTTAAACCGTGTTCTTTAATGTAATTATTTTTCTCAACAGTTTCTTGGTCTGCTGTATCATCATACTTCAATAACAATGCAGCTGTATTTAATAAACCAGTGCGTTCTAAATCTTTATTATAAAGATATGTTAATGGTTTTATAATTCTATCTTTAGGGCCAATTTTACGTAACGTACCTCGTCCGACACGTGTCACTTCATCAGATAAATAAGAATTGTTGAAACGGTCTATTATTTTTTCAACATAACCAGCTTGTTCCGCTTCAGTAAAATCAAATTCATTAGTAATATATTGACTTGTTTCAGCTAAAACACGGCGTAAGCCAGCTTCAATTGAACTATCTTTTACAGCGTCTAATACGGTAGCTTTACCTGCAAATTTTCCAGCATACGCTAAATATGCATGTCCTGTATTCACAGTTAATAATTTACGCTCAATATATGGTGTTAAATCATTAACATATTTAATATGATTTAGTTCTGGACCATACCATGCATCTTTTTCAACAACCCATTCGTAAAATGGCTCAACCATAACGTCTAATATATTTTCATTCTTTTGTAATGGTACAATTCTATCAACTGCTGAGTTAGCAAAATGAATATTGTTACCAAGAGGGCCAGTAATATCAAGTACTGCTTTTTTCAATGTATCAGTTGCCATAATAGCATTCTCACAAGCAACAATATTAACATGGTTTGTTTTTTCTTTTAAGAAAGGCGCAAAAGATTTAGCAATAATAGGTAGTATGTTAACACCAACAGCTGTTGTAATAATATCAGCTTCTAGAATTGCTTGTTTCAACGCTTCAGAAGGTTGCATTGAATTAATTGCATCAACATTATTCACGCGCGTCGTTGTTTTAGACTCATCAGCTAAAATAACATCGTATTGATGATCATGAGCTAAAGCATTAATGATTTCTTCATTGACGTCTGCAAATGTTACTTTAACATTGTTGTCTGCAAGAATATAACCAATGAAACCACGACCTATGTTACCAGCACCAAAGTGAACTGCTTTCATTATGCATCTGCCTCCTCGAATACTTGTTTAATTTCTTCTGCAGATTTTGCTTGAACGATACGATCCACATTTTCTTCTTCGCTAAATGTAATTGCAATTTTAGATAACAAGTCTAAATGTTCGCCATCTTTACCAGCGATTCCCACTACAACTTTAACTACTTCGCCATCCCAGTCAACGCCTTCAGGGATTTGTAATAATGTTAAACCTGAGTGAATTACATTTGTTTTAGCTTCATCTGTGCCATGAGGAATTGCTAAGCCATTTCCCATAAATGTTGATACAACTTGCTCACGATCTTTCATTGCTTGAATATAAGCATCTGTTACAGCACCACTATCAACTAAGGCTTTACCTGCTTTTTCAATTGCTTCATTTTGGCTGTTAACATTTACATTTAAAAAGATATTGTCATTACTAAATAATTCGCTCATTTTGTACACTCCTAAATAAATTGTTTTTTAATTCGTTCTAAAAATTTGTTTCTTAATAATGTTTCAAGTTCCTGTGGATTTTCCATAAAAGTATCAATAGATTCTAATTTCAAACTTAAAAATTCGGACAATTCACTTACCAGTGATGCCATAAAATCATTGTCAGGAATAAACATGGAAATCATATATTTAATTGTTTGATTGTCATTTTGAATACTAGGCAATATTAACGGTTCTTCTAAAACTGTGATTAGAATCATAGGGTGTTTAATCATATTGTCTCTTAGGTGTGGTATCGCAACAGGATATGGACTTAATATCCATCCTGGATTGTCAATCAATCGTTGCTCTAGTAGTTCAGCGAATGACGTTGGATCGTTTATTACATCGCATTGATATAGATAATCTGCGATATATGTTTGCCACTGTTTAACTTCGGTACTAACTATTTTCACTGAATCAAGCAAAGTTAAACCCGAACGCATATGATGCAATAATTGTTCTGATTTTTCGTCACTTAAATGTTTTTCGAAAACTGAAGTTAAGTATGAAGTTTGTTCATTTTCAAAAGATGTGTTGCCATCAACATCTTTCGTTTCAACATGAACATCATCCTTATCAATCATGTTTGATGATTTATCATGCGTCTCTTGGAACGTAGACTTTGTATTTAAAAACTGTGCGACATAACTGATATCACTATCTGGTAATAATGGGTTTACCGTTAAATAGGGGGAGTCGATGTCTAAATTCACAGTAGAAATAATGCCATCATATTGACTTAAATCTAGTGACTTCAAATCGCTGACTGATGCTTGTGTAATACGCTCAATCTCACTAAAAACTTGCTCTAGACGAGTTGATAATAGACGACTAGTTCCCATACCACTGCTGCAAACGACTAATATGTTTAAAAATCGATTACCTTGGTTTTTAATCGAGCCACCAAAGTGTAAAACTATAAAAGCAATTTCACTCTCTGGAAAAATCAAATCAGGCCAACAATCATTTAAAGCTAATCTTACATTTTCAAATAGTCTTGGATATTTGAACTTAATCATGTCTGTTAACGGATTATAGGTCTCGATATTAGCTTGCAAACGATTGATTGCAGGATTAAGGTGTAGCGTCAGTCCATCTACTAAAGTATCCAAATCTGCAAATGTCATACCGGAAATCATTTCTACTTTGTTAACAAACGCTTTAATTTTGTTTTCTTCACAACGATTATTTAATGATGTATCATTAAGATTTTTTCGTTTAGCTCCACGTAAATGGATAGTAATGAAAGCAATTTCTGCCTGATTAAACGTGACGTCATATATTTGACCAAGTTTATCAGCAAGTTCGCTTGCTACTTTGTGTTCAAATGTGTTTTGTACAGAATCATAAATATCATCGTTTAATGCGACATACTCTCCATTTTTTATACGTGAAATGGATAGCACGATATGGACAGTTAAAGTTAAATAACTTGATTCGGTAAGTTGGTAGGGTAAGGCACTTAGGTAGTCCATTAATAGTCTTTCAACATTAAAAATACGCTCTAAGTCAACAAAGTCTTTGTGGATTTGATTTAATGAATGAAAGACAAAATGATTTTCAATTACTGAATAAACGCTAGTACTATTTAAGTTATTCACCATCAATTGACTTAAAAATTCACGTTTCTTTGATTCAGTACCTACCAAGTAAATGCCTTCGCCACGCTTTCGAGATAAAGATAGTTGGTACTTATTTAAATCAAGCTCTAAATCATCTAACATCTTTGCTAAAGTCTGGACAGAAACGCCAATTTCTTGCGCTAAACTATATTGTTTAACTGGCTCCTTGGCTTGTATCAAAGCGTATATAATAATTACTTTCTGCTCTTCAACAGATAAGTCAATGGTTTGATGTTGTGCAATCGATTGCTTCAAATCGTTTAAATCAGAATCTGCGCCAGCAATGCGTAGCCCTTTTTTGTTTGCGCGTTCTAAAGTTAATGAAAATGAAGTTAAATATGCTTCAACACCTTTTAATTCACGGTGAATAGTACGAGAGGACACCGCAAGTTGCTGAGCAATGTCGTGTATAGTGATATATTGACCGTGGTACTTAATCAATAGGGCTATCATTTCTTTTTCACGTGTACTCAATAACATGGCGGTATCCTCCATTTTTTAATTTATTTAATTATTATGCTTGATCATCTTTTTTTAGATTATTTAAAAGTTCTTCATATCTTGGTGAATTAAGGAAATTATCCACTGAAATATGGATGGCATTTGGTGTTTGTTTAATAGCACGATCAGTTAGTTTTTTCTGAGTGATAACTAATTGAGCATCTTTTGGCAATTGATTAATCGCAGTATTTGTAACTGTAATATCATTAATGCCCGCCTTTTTAAATTTATTACGTAACATGCTTGCACCCATTGCACTAGAACCCATACCCGCATCGCAGGCAAAAATAACATGATTTATATTATTGTAATTGTGTGCATCAACATCTTCAGTGTTGTAATTATCCAATAGCGCTTCAGGATCATCATCTGATGAAGATGTTTCACTAACATTACCACTAGCATTTTCTTCTGTATTAACATTTTTATCAGAAGATACTAACTTAGAAGCAACGCTTGATTTTTTCCCTTTAGTATTTTCCATTTGAGCTGTCGCAGCTTCTAAATCCTGCTTTGGTTCTCTAGTGAACTTCATAATTAAAGCAGCTACAACGAATGATACAAGTGCAGCAAGGAAGACACCGAGTAACATGTGCAAGAATTCACCTCTAGGTGCATTTAAACAGTAAACTATAAATGAACCTGGTGACGCGGGACTTTTAAATCCAAATCCTGTTGCTTGATAAGTTGCAACCCCAGTCATTCCACCTAAAATAACAGCGATAAATAATAAAGGACGCATTAATACATATGGGAAATAAATTTCATGAATACCACCTAAGAAGTGGATAATTCCAGCACCATATGACGTTGCTTTTGCAGTGCCTTTTCCAAAAATCATATAAGCAAGTAAGATACCTAAACCTGGTCCAGGGTTAGATTCAATTGTGTATAAAATTGATTGACCAGCTTTTGCAGCTTGATCTGCACCAAGCGGTGTGAATACACCATGGTTAATCGCATTGTTTAAAAATACAATTTTTGCAGGCTCTACTAAAATACTTACAAGTGGAAGTAGGTGTGCATGTACTAATGCTTCAACTGCCACTGATAAAATATGCATAATAAATTTCATAAGTGGTGCTAAAATTTTAAATCCTGCAATCGTCATGATAAATCCTAAAATACCAGCAGAAAAGTTATTAAATAACATTTCAAAACCTTGCGGCGTTCTAGGTTGAATCAATTGGTCGGTCTTCTTCATTAACCAACCAACAAGTGGACCCATAATCATTGCACCAAGTAACATTGGTGTATCAGGTAATGCAACGATGACCCCCATAGTTGCTGTTGCTGCGATGATACCACCACGTAAATCATAAATTAAACGACCACCACTAAATGCGATCAATAATGGGATTAAATAAGTAATCATTGGTCCTGCTAAAGTAGCTAAATCTTTGTTAGGTAACCATCCATTATCTATAAAAATGGCCGCGATAAAACCCCAAGCGATGAAAGCGCCAATGTTTGGCATGATCATACTACTTAAGAATGATCCAAATGCTTGAACACGACGACCAATTCCTTTTTTCTCTTCAGTTTGTGACATGTTTACACCTCTTTTTTAATATATGTGACTATATATAGTGTATAGAGAGGTTACTTGTTACTCAATATAAACAAAAATCAACTTTGTCAAAATAAATGTGACAAAATTAAATAAAGTGTCATCAATGTGACAGTATAGATATTTTGAAAAAGTAAAACAAAAAATTGTTTTAGGATTTTTAAAATTTTATTGTGAAAATATTTGCAAAACAAAACAACACCGTTGTACAATAATGATTAATGGAAAGGGGGAAAGTTCGGCAGTACAGTTAAAGCGCCTGTGCAAATAAATATTTGTATTTGAAGATTAAAGGTTAATATATGAGTGGCCTTTATAGAGTGCAATATATGTATTTGTAGACGAGGAGGATAGTGATCGAATAGATCGGCGGATGCTATCCCGGATGTGGCTCATTCGTTAGCTTATTAAGTAAAACATTAGGGTGACTTAATGGACAAAGTTAATAAGATCGCCAGAAATTGAATATAAAAAATATTAATATGGAAAGTACAGTGTGAGCAATTTGTATAGTTGTAAAAATAACTATGCTTAATTTGTTATGGATGAATGCGATGATAGCATGTTCCTATTTATATTATGAAAGCAGATTGTCAATCTAAATTATCGGCAATAAATCATAATTTACGCGTACTATTCCAATATGGAGGAAAATGTCGTTATGTGTGGAATTGTTGGTTATATTGGCTATGATACTGCCAAAGAATTATTATTAAAAGGTTTAGAAAAATTAGAATACAGAGGTTATGACTCTGCAGGTATCGCAGTAGTAAATGATGATAATACAACTGTATTTAAAGAAAAAGGTCGTATTGCAGAATTACGTAAAGTTGCTGATAGTAGCGATTTTGATGGACCTGTTGGAATCGGTCACACACGTTGGGCAACACACGGTGTACCGAATCATGAAAACTCTCATCCACATCAATCATCAAATGGCCGTTTTACTCTAGTTCATAACGGTGTTATTGAAAACTATGAAGAGTTAAAAGGTGAATACTTACAAGGTGTATCATTCATTTCAGAAACAGATACAGAAGTTATCGTTCAATTAGTTGAATACTTTTCAAATCAAGGACTTTCAACTGAAGAAGCATTTACAAAAGTTGTGTCATTATTACATGGTTCATATGCATTAGGTTTATTAGATGCTGAAGACAAAGACACAATCTATGTTGCTAAAAATAAATCACCATTATTATTAGGTGTTGGTGAAGGTTTCAATGTTATCGCATCAGACGCACTTGCAATGTTACAAGTGACAAGCGAATATAAAGAAATCCATGACCATGAAATCGTTATTGTTAAAAAAGATGAAGTTATTATTAAAGATGCAGATGGAAACGTTGTAGAACGTGATTCATATATTGCTGAAATTGATGCATCAGATGCTGAAAAAGGTGTTTATGCACACTACATGTTAAAAGAAATTCATGAACAACCAGCAGTAATGCGTCGTATTATTCAAGAATATCAAGATGCAGAAGGTAACTTGAAAATTGATCAAGACATCATCAATGATGTTAAAGAAGCAGACCGCATTTACGTTATTGCAGCAGGTACAAGCTACCATGCAGGTTTAGTAGGTAAAGAATTTTTAGAAAAATGGGCTGGCGTACCAACTGAAGTACACGTTGCATCAGAGTTTGTCTACAACATGCCATTATTATCTGAAAAACCATTGTTCGTTTATATTTCTCAATCAGGTGAAACTGCAGATAGCCGCGCCGTATTAGTTGAAACTAATAAATTAGGTCATAAATCATTAACAATCACTAATGTTGCAGGTTCAACTTTATCACGTGAAGCAGACCACACATTGTTATTACACGCGGGTCCTGAAATCGCAGTTGCATCTACAAAAGCATATACTGCACAAATTGCAGTATTATCAATCTTGTCTCAAATCGTTGCAAAAGAGCACGGTCGTGAAGCAGATATTGATTTATTGAGAGAATTAGCAAAAGTAACAACAGCAATAGAAGCAATTGTTGACGATGCACCAATTATGGAACAAATTGCTACAGATTTCTTAGAAACAACACGCAATGCATTCTTTATCGGACGTACTATTGACTATAACGTAAGTTTAGAAGGTGCGTTAAAACTTAAAGAAATTTCTTACATTCAAGCAGAAGGTTTTGCTGGTGGCGAACTTAAACATGGTACGATTGCATTAATCGAAGATGGCACGCCAGTTGTAGCTTTAGCAACTCAAGAAAACGTTAATTTATCAATTCGTGGTAATGTTAAAGAGGTAGTAGCACGTGGTGCGCATCCATGTATCATTTCTATGGAGGGTCTTGAAAAAGAAGGCGACACTTATGTCATTCCTCATGTACATGAATTGTTAACGCCATTAGTATCAGTGGTTGCATTACAATTAATTTCATACTATGCAGCATTACACAGAGATTTAGATGTTGATAAACCACGTAACCTTGCTAAATCAGTTACTGTGGAATAATTCACTTTTTTAGAATCAATCATGTATTAAAATTAAAGTATATGGCACCCTTTTAGATTAATCGACTAGAAGGGTGCTTTTTTAGGTCGACTTAGCTTTTACTTCATCTTAATTTGGCAGAAATGCGTAAAAATGAAGTGTTTTATTTATTTAAATAGTCTGACAATTAAGGGTGTTATGTTAATATGATTTTATGAGAAGTATGGAGTAGCAATAAAGGGGTGACCTCGCATGTTAATTCAATTAGATCAAATTGGGCGAATGAAGCAAGGAAAAACAATTTTAAAAAAGATTTCTTGGCAAATTGCTAAAGGTGATAAATGGATATTATATGGGTTGAATGGTGCTGGCAAGACAACACTTCTAAATATTTTAAATGCGTATGAGCCTGCAACATCTGGAACTGTTAACCTTTTCGGTAAAATGCCAGGCAAGGTAGGGTATTCTGCAGAGACTGTACGACAACATATAGGTTTTGTATCTCATAGTTTACTGGAAAAGTTTCAAGAGGGTGAAAGAGTAATCGATGTGGTGATAAGCGGTGCCTTTAAATCAATTGGTGTTTATCAAGATATTGATGATGAGATACGTAATGAAGCACATCAATTACTTAAATTAGTTGGAATGTCTGCTAAAGCGCAACAATATATTGGTTATTTATCTACCGGTGAAAAACAACGAGTGATGATTGCACGAGCTTTAATGGGGCAACCCCAGGTTTTAATTTTAGATGAGCCAGCAGCTGGTTTAGACTTTATTGCACGAGAATCGTTGTTAAGTATACTTGACTCATTGTCAGATTCATATCCAACGCTTGCGATGATTTATGTGACGCACTTTATTGAAGAAATAACTGCTAACTTTTCCAAAATTTTACTGCTAAAAGATGGCCAAAGTATTCAACAAGGCGCTGTAGAAGACATATTAACTTCTGAAAACATGTCACGATTTTTCCAGAAAAATGTAGCAGTTCAAAGATGGAATAATCGATTTTCTATGGCAATGTTAGAGTAAATATTTTGCAAATAATAAGTAATAATGACAAAATTTAATTAAGATAAAATGGACAGTGGAGGGCAATATGGATAACGTAAAAGCAATATTTTTGGACATGGATGGAACAATTTTACATGAAAATAATCAAGCATCAACGTATACGAAAGATGTCATTAATCAATTGAGAGAGAAAGGATATAAAGTATTTTTGGCAACAGGACGTTCGCATTCTGAAATACATCAACTTGTACCTCAAGATTTTGCGGTTAATGGCATCATTAGTTCAAATGGAACAATTGGAGAAGTAGATGGAGAAATTATCTTCAAGCATGGTTTATCATTGGCTCAAGTGCAACAAATTACTAATTTAGCTAAGCGCCAACAAATTTATTATGAGGTATTTCCTTTTGAAGGTAATAGAGTTTCTTTAAAAGAAGATGAAACATGGATGCGAGATATGATTCGTAGTCAAGATCCTATTAATGGCGTAAGTCATAGTGAATGGTCTTCAAGACAAGATGCGCTTGCTGGTAAGATAGATTGGGTAACTAAGTTTCCTGAAGGTGAATATTCAAAAATTTATCTATTCAGTTCTAATTTAGAAAAAATAACAGCATTTAGAGATGAATTAAAGCAAAATCATGTGCAACTACAGATTAGTGTTTCAAATTCATCAAGATTTAATGCGGAAACAATGGCTTATCAAACTGATAAAGGTACAGGCATTAAAGAAATGATTGCACATTTTGGTATTCATCAAGAAGAAACGTTAGTTATTGGAGATAGCGACAATGATAGAGCAATGTTTGAATTTGGTCATTATACAGTTGCTATGAAAAATGCACGCCCTGAAATCCAAGCATTAACTTCAGATGTAACGGCATACACGAATGAAGAGGATGGCGCAGCAAAATATTTAGCAGAGCATTTTTTAGCTGAATAATAAAATAGGTAGTTATTTATTATTTAATTTACAATAGTTGATGAGTAATGTACAAAGAGCAGTAAAGTTATTTTCTATTAGAAAATGTCTTACTGCTCTTTTGTATGCTTATAAATATTTGAATCATCTATATTTAATTGGACAAACTCTATGAGAATAAATATTGTTAAAACTAATAAGATAGGAAATTCATTGATTTTGAATAATATTTCTTGTTTTAAGGTTTAACTATTGAATTGTATACTTCTTTTTTTAGTAGCAACAGATCCGTCTTTAAAAAAATTCACACCTATTG